>Ga0351897_1192_pt1 | contig 7542 bp, 6 predicted proteins | sample BONcelHT113001C4_FD_206876 | JGI IMG/M metagenome (GOLD analysis project Ga0351897, IMG submission 206876) | Enriched cells from coal bed in the Powder River Basin, Montana, United States - BONCAT cells T11 rep1 HSBNCT.T11.300.1.C4 ... | reverse complement strand
TATTAGCAAATCTCATATATTTTATCATATATGTTTTCACTCTGATATTTCTAAATTATGTAGTGAATTCTAAATTAGTGGACGATCCCGCGCAAAAAAAACCAAATCCATCTCATGGCAAGCACATGGTGCCGCATTAGCCGGGCAATTCTCATGAACAAAAAAGAAGTCTTTTAGGTTAGCCGCGTGAGACTATTAGTATTTGCTATGCATATGCGTTTAACAATATAATTGAGGGGTAGTAAAGGTGCAGGACAATCAGTTGCGGGTTCTTTTAATTGAAGACAACGAAGATCATGCCTTTTTGGTAATTCATGAACTGAAAAAAGGCGGATACTCTGCGGATCTAGTCCGTGTGGATGATATTGCAATGGTCAGGGAACTGCTTGATACCAAAGAGTGGGATGTGGTCCTTTGTGATTATGCTCTCCCTGGGTTTAACGGAATGGATGTTTTGCAGGAATTTACAGGTCGAAAACTCGATATCCCGTTCATCATCATTTCTGGAGAAATTGGAGAAGATACAGCCGTTTCACTCATGAAACACGGAGCGCATGATTATATCTTCAAAGGAAACCTCAAACCTCTCATTCCGGTAATTCAGCGTGAAATCCGCGAGTCAGAAAACCGCAAGAAGAGTCGGGAGAAAGACCGCATCCGTGAAGCTGAAGCGCGGAAGTATCGGGCAATGATTGATGCTGCATATGATGCAATTACCCTCTTTGATAATAGTGCCCTGGTTGAATGCAACGCCACCACGTATGAAATTTTTGGGATCACTGATGGTCAGAAGATATTAGGGAAAACCATCCGTGATCTTGCACCTGATACCCAACCGGATGGTACAGGTTCTGTCCTTTTTTTTAAAGCTCGACATGAGGCAGCAGCCAGGGGTATCCCCCAGGTTTTTGAGGCTGTTCTGAACCGGGCTGATGGTTCATCTTTTGATGCTGAAGTGACATTAAAAGTTCTTGATCTCCCTGAAGGACGCCGGACTCAGGCGACATTCAGGGATATAACTGAGAGAAAACGGGTTCTTCGGGAGATGAAGGATCAGATGGAGACGATCCGCGAACTCCAGCAGCAGGAGATGACGATGATTAATCAAAATCCTCTCCCTCTCCTGCTTATGGATCTGAATCTTCACATTCTCAAAGTGAACGAGTCGTTTCTTCAGATGAGCGGGTACTCAGAGCAACAACTCCTTTCAATGAGGGCGCACGACTTTAAGGTCATTGAGAAGTCAGGGATGGGTCTTCGCGATGCACTTACAACAAAGAAAGCGGTGACCGGACATCTGGTTGTTGAATTTCCTACCGGTGTTCATCATATTGAACAGGATATCATCCCGTTGCTTGACAAACACAACGATGTATCTAGTGTTATGTCCACGTACAAAGATCGAACCGGTGAAATTGAGAAAGAAAATGAAATTAAGCGGATGATCCAGGAATCAGAGAACCATACCGCTGCCCTTGATGCAAGTGCGCAGGATCTTGCAACTGCGTTTGAGATGGTCTCTGCCGGTGATCTGACTGTGCAGGTTGAAATTCGCACCGATGATCCTCTTTTCGTCGTAAAGACTGATGCCAAAAAGACTATCGGTGCACTTCAGGGAGCACTTCTTGAAGTGAACCGGGTATCTGGGGAAGTATCTGATACCATGCAGGATATCAGCAAAGGGTCAGAGGCTATAACAAAGGCTACCTTCCAGGTTGTTCAGACGATCCAGCATTCAGCAGAAACCGGCAAGGATCTGATAACTCATATCGAAGATATTACTGATCAGATCTCCAATCTCTCTGCTTCTAATGAAGAGATAACCAGCACTTCACAGGAGATCCTCCGTCATGCACAGGATGTGACGGTCAGGGGAAGCGAGGCACAGACACTTGGGAATGAGGCAAATGATAGGATGGATGTCGTCAAACGAATTGCCCAGGAGAGTGTTGAGGATATTGAAGAGCTGAACAGTCAGATCCTTGAGATTAATAAAATAGTGAAGATGATTAATGACATCGCCGGGCAGATTAATCTCTTGGCTTTGAATGCTGCAATAGAAGCTGCACGTGCTGGTGATGCAGGTCGTGGATTTGCAGTTGTAGCCGGAGAGGTTAAAAATCTTGCTGCAGATGCACGAAAGGCAACAAATCATATTGCTGATGTGATAACCGCCATCCAGCGGAGTAGTGAAAAGACCTCAACTGCAATTCGCTCATCACATACTGAAATTGCTTATGGCGTTGAGAGTGTTACAAAAACGATAGAGTCACTTAATCTGATGGTCCGTGGAGCATCGGATGTCACCCGTGATATGCGTGAGATTGTGCGGGCAATTGAGGATCAGGCTACTATTTCCACATCTGTGGTTAATACAGCACAGGAAGGTATCAGACTCACCAGTGAGAATCTCACTCAGGTTGAGGAACTTTCAACCCTGGCAGAGCAGGTCAGTGCGTCTGTGCAGGAGATTAATATTGCAATTATCGAGGTTGGCGATCTTACCGGGCAACTCAAAAAAGAGATACATAAGTTCAAAGTTTAATTTTTCTTTGACACTTTTTTGATTTTTCCTGTTAGAAGAAATTCTGGGTAATATAGTAATTCTTCCCATCATATGCAGTTCCGATTCCGACTCCTTCAAACTCAGGAAGGAGAAGTGTTGATTTATGTGGTGGACTGTTCATAAATGACTCAACTGCAACCCGTGCTATCTGATCCGGATCATCAGGGTTGATATCTCCGTACCGGTACACCGATCCTACCGGAATCTTGACAATATTTTCTCCAATACCGAAGAACTCCTCGCCATCTGGGAGAGATTTTAACTGATTATATCCATGCCGCTCAGCACGATCAATAGGAGATTCTCCTGACGGATTAACATGATCAAAGAACTGGCGCGATGCCATATCTCTGCTCATATCCTGCGCAACAATATCTAGTTCTGTATCGCGGTTGAGCTCGTTAAGATTGCGCTTTGTCCGCTCCGGGTTTGTATGGGTGAGAACCCGGTCTGATATCTTTTCGTTATACCATTCCTGTGGTCGTTTATATGAACTGGTTATGGCAACACTGCTGCCTGTTATTGAATTATCTTCCTCATTTGCATCTTTTATCAGTCCGAATCCAATATTGAGGGCTGCTCCTGCATAATAAGTTCCTGATGGAATATTTTTTGGAATAGTGCAGACAAATCCCTTTTCTAGTGATGCACCCGGACGGATGAATGATATCTTCGTCTCACCGACCGGATAGTCGGAGATCGCGATTTCCGGATCAGAAGAGAGGTAGATGGTCACCGTGTCTGTCATCGAAATCTGTGTTCCCCGGTTTTCTAGAGAGAACCAGGCATAGAACGGACTTCCTGGTCCACCTGATGGTGCACAATCAAGACTGGTAAAAGCAAGATCAAAGGTTGATTCATTGGTTATTGCCAAAGCAGGACACCATAACATGATGATGCAAAGCATGACTGCCGGGTACGTGTTGGTTCTGATTATCATGATATTGATTGTTGTTTCTATTTTACGTAGTTCTTTGAATTCACAGAAGGTTTCAGGCTGCAAGGATAATTAGTTCGCGGTTATTGGCTTGACTGGTATTATCTTATACACCTGTGAGATCTGGAGGTTTTAATATCTGAACCACCTCATCATCACGATTGCATCTTCAGTATTTGCATAATAGCCGGCAAAATGAAGTACCGGTTCATACCCAATTTTCTGATAAAATTTCTGGGCAGATAAATTAGATACCCGGACCTCAAGTTGCATAGCGGTCGCGCCGGAAAGCATCACCTGGTATTCAGCCCGCTGAACGAGCGCTTTTCCAACCCCATTACTCCTATGCTCTGATCCTACTGCAAGACTGCAGATATGCCCGTATATTTCTTCACCGGTATCCTCAATCCCACATATTATAAATCCGGCTACTCTTCCATTCAATTCAGCGATAAAATTCGTGGTCGGAAACTGGACCAGCGCTTCTTCAAGTGTCTCTCTACTCCAGGGATCTGGAAATGATTTTTGTTCTATCGCCTGAACCGCAGGAATATCTGAGAGTTTCATTTTACGGATATACTGACTCCGGTTTTCCATTGTTATGTACTGGTTAGTCACTGCCCTGATATAGGGGCAGGGGGATACGTATAATCATACTGGTGTCTGACCTATGGTTCATATATATCCATTCGCAGCGGTGAGACCGGCAGACGGCGCTGCACAAGATGTTGCTGCGGTTCCGTATGATGTCGTGAGTGCTGATGAGGCACGTGAGATCATCGCTGATAACCCCCTGAGTTTTCTTCGGATTAGCAGAGCAGATGCTCTTCTTCCAGACACTGATCCCTATGCGGATCAGGTTTATGCCCTTTCTAAAAAGATCTTTGATGATTCCCTGAAAGAGAAAATTCTCATTCAGGAATCATCTCCGGCGTTCTATGTCTACAAGGTCACTCATGAAGGGCGGACCTATACTGGTCTCTCCTGCTGTGTTGATACTCGTGAGTACGAAAGCGGTGCGATTCACCGTCATGAACTAACTCGGTATGACAAGGAAGAGGATAGGACACGTCATATCGATGTGATGAATGCTAATACCGGCCCGGTTGTTCTCCTGCATCTGAAAAACCAGGAGATAGCCGGTCTTCTTAACGCAGCAACAAACGGTCCTGCGCTCATGAAAGTGTCAGCAGCGAACGGGAGTGTTCATCAGATTTTTGCAGTCAGGGATAGTGGTGCAATTGATGCACTCTCCCGTGCATTTAGTTCTATTCCTTCGCTTTATATTGCTGATGGTCACCACCGGTGTAAATCAGCAGTGAATGTGACTGAGCGGAGAAAGCAGCGGGGAAATACAGTTCCTGAAGAGACTTACCATGTAATGGGGGTAATCTTTGCTGAAGATGAAGTGAAAGTGCATGGGTACAGCAGACTCCTGACAACGCTTGGAGACTACACTCCTCAGTCTTTTATTACTGCACTGCGGGCGGTTGCAACAGTAACTCCCTTTGATGCCGTTGATCCATCTGCATATTCTATTATTCCTACACAGCACGGGAATAATCTGCATATTTTCCATTTGTATTGTGATGGAAAATGGTACGAATGTTCTTTGCAGGTCTCTTCTTCTGCTTCCCGGATTGATGCACTGGATGTATCAGTATTGCAGGATCAGGTGCTGGTCCCCTTCCTGGATATCACTGATTCCCGTGGTGACTCCCGTCTGCAATATCTTGGTGGAGCCCGCCCGATTCGCGATCTTATGGTAAAGGTTGATTCAGGTGAGTATGTTGCTGCAATCGCTATGCAACCGGTTGATGTTCAGATGGTTTTTTCAATTGCCGATGATGGTGGAATAATGCCCCCGAAATCAACATGGTTTGAACCTAAACTTTTAAGCGGACTGCTTGTGCATCTGCTCGAATAATCTATTTTTTTAAAAACCCCAATGGTGCCCGTTGGGGGCCCCAGGCAGAACGGATGAAAATGAATCTTCATATAAAAAAGAACCCCCGGGTTCGGGGTGGTGTAATAATTCCGGTTCCTTTGATTAATTTGAACCAAGGACACTAACCGGTGCAGATACATCCGATGCGGTGCTCATCATTGAGATCGTTTCAGGTTGCTGCATCATCATCACGATGACATCATCCTGGCATCGGTAGCTGCGTGTCTGGAGTGTGTATGAACCACTTCCACCTTTGGCGTACACCAATGCATAGTACTTGGATCCGGTTGTCGGATAGGTAATGCCAACATACTTGTATGATCCACGGCTGGTATCTGCCCGTGTTGCAACACAGTTCCGGTATCGTGGATCACAGTCTTTGTAGATATAGAGCGAGAAGTCAGCACCACAGTACTGGGCTCTCATGCTGCTGACCTGGTCAGAAGACATGAGCATCATTGGAATAACCTCTTCTCCACAGGGACTTGTCAGAATCCACTCGATATAGTTACGGTCTCCTCCAATTTGATATGTCCAGACTTTGGACTCGCCTGAGTTCAGATATCCGGTTTTAACATCTGTTGCAGCAGGGACACAGTTATTATATCCGCAGTTCGGGCCATAGCAGGGTGTCGGGTAAGGGGTTGGATAAGGTGGTACGGGGCTTGTACATGTGTTTGATGCATCAAGGGTGAACTGCCCGAATCCTGAAGATGCATACACGACAACATACCAGTTACCCTGGTCAAGGTTCAGATACTTCACCTGGTTGTACGAGAGTTCTGCTCTGTCATAATGTGACATGATGTAACTCTCTGATGGCCAGCTTCCAACCGGGCTCCGCATTGCGTAAATGTCAAAATCTGCTCCATAGGGGCCATTTAACACGAGTTGAGCACCACAGTCAACAGTGATTTCGTATGTGGCTGCCTGACCGGTATAGAGGTACCCGTTCTTAGACCAGAAGTACCCGGCACTTGCTGACACCGGGGCTGTACATGCCGCAATGATAACCAAAATCATTGCAGCGGCAATAAATCCTGAAATACGTTTCATTTTCAACTCCCCTTGCATATACGCATTGTTCTTACAGTATGATCTTGCTCACGGATAGTAATCAACCTTCCCCATATGGGCGGGCCGTTTATTCATCTGGCTGTTAATTGTGAGTGTTTCATAAATAACTGCCCGATGTATCCGTTAGTCCAGCAGGGTTTTCACCCTGTTATGATCGATACTATCCGGGTAGAGAATTATAATCCTTCTCCTCTCAGGAAAGGATTAGTTAATGGTATTTTACAAAAAGGAAAGGGGGCTTACGCATTTTTTGCACAGTGCGGCAGGATCATCCGTTCATCTGTCGATCGATACATCTCAACAACTCCTCCAATGACGATGACTGCCGGGGGTGTAACACCTGCCGCAGATGCACGATCACCGATGTCAGTGAGGGTCCCTACAGTTTCACGCTGATCAGATCTCAGTCCGCGCTCTATGACTGCAACCGGCGTTGTCGGTTCCCGTCCGAATTTTATGAGAGTACTAGCAATTATCGGGAGGTTTTTAACTCCCATCAGAACGACAATTGTCCCCCTGCTCCGTGCAAGCCATTCCCAGTCGATTGCAGATTCTTCCTTGGTTGGATCTTCATTTCCAGTGATGACTGTCACCTGTGATGCCCACTTGCGATGGGTAACCGGAATTCCGACTGATGCAGGGACAGCAATTGCACTGGTTACTCCTGGAACAACCTCGACAGGCACCCCGTGTTCCCGGCATGTTTCAAGTTCCTCCCCGCCCCTTCCAAACATGAAGGGATCTCCTCCTTTCAGCCGGACTACCTGTTTTCCTTCTTTGGCTTTTTGTATCATGAGCAGTTCAATCTCATCCTGCTCGCGGGTGTGCCTGTCTCCATACTTTCCTACATCTATCAACTCTGCACTCTTTGGAAGAGAAGCGAGTACTTCTTCACCGGGCAGTTGATCAAAGAGAATTACATCGGCCTGATCAATTACTTCACGTGCCCGGATTGTGAGCATATCGCAACCACCCGGACCGGATCCTACCAGATATACGGTTCCGCCTTTATTA
>Ga0351897_1162_pt1 | contig 7651 bp, 10 predicted proteins | sample BONcelHT113001C4_FD_206876 | JGI IMG/M metagenome (GOLD analysis project Ga0351897, IMG submission 206876) | Enriched cells from coal bed in the Powder River Basin, Montana, United States - BONCAT cells T11 rep1 HSBNCT.T11.300.1.C4 ... | reverse complement strand
GTCTCATCGGACCTACACTCCTTTCTTCGTTAATGTTATACCCGTGAAAGAATATTCTTATCGTCATCGCTGTAAAATACTTGTCTATCATTACCTTACGCCGGCGAAGTGTGGCCGGCGTAAGAATTACGATGTTATATGTAGTTATGCATAAGGGTTGGATGTTACGGCTATATAGTGGTTAGAGAATTCACGGCGGCTATCGGCATTGGATGTGATGATATGGAAAGTGAGAATAAGCGCGGCGGCGATAACTTACAGAAAGCGACCTTTGCGGGCGGGTGCTTCTGGTGTATGGAAGCGGCTTTTAAGCTCCTCAAAGGGGTGCACTCGGCGGTTTCGGGCTATACCGGCGGCCATACCGAGAACCCGACATACGAAGAGGTGTCGACGGGAACTACCGGCCACTTCGAGGCGGTACAGGTGATCTACGACCCTTCGATTATCTCCTATGAGCAATTGCTCGATGTCTTCTGGCGGAATATAGACCCCACCGACGCGGGCGGCCAATTCGCCGACCGGGGACCACAATATAAAACGGTCGTCTTCTACCATAACGAAGAACAGAAGAGAATCGCGGAGGAGTCTAAAGAACGGCTTGAGAAATCGGGCAAATTCGATAAACCGATCGCGACGGCGATACTTCCCGCAGCGACGTTTTATGAGGCCGAAGAGTACCATCAGGAGTATTACGTAAAGAATCCCTTGCAGTACCAGCTCTATAAGAAGGGCTCTGGCAGAGAAAAGAGGTTGGAAGAGATGTGGAGCAAACCGGCGCAAGAGGAATTGCGCAAGCGACTCACCCCCTTGCAATACAAAGTCACACAAGAGGATGGGACCGAGCCCCCGTTCGATAACGAGTATTGGGATAATAAGGAAGAGGGCATCTATGTCGATGTCGTCTCCGGGGAGCCGCTCTTTAGCTCGAAGGATAAGTACGATTCGGGGACGGGCTGGCCGAGCTTTACGAAGCCCATAGAGCCCGGCCACATCGAAGAAAAGAAAGAGCACGGTCTCTTCGGTAGGATAGAAGTGAGAAGCAGGGATGCGGACTCGCATTTGGGCCATGTGTTCAGCGATGGCCCCCCGCCCGCCGGTTTGCGATACTGCATGAACTCCGCCGCCCTGCGATTCGTACCAAAAGAGGACCTTGAGAAAGAGGGTTACGGTAGATATAGAAAGCTCTTCGAGGACTAACCGCAGGGCACGATGAGCTGTTTGATTTTTGAATGATTTCTCATCCGTTCTTTCATCGGGGGCGTATTGTGTCTATTATGGAGTTTGGGTGATTAATTTGAGCAATCCGACCGCAAAAGCGGACCTAAACTCGATAACCAAAGAAGAGATATGGGCGTACGAGGCGCAAGCCGAACAACTATGCGTCGAATTGGCGGGCGTGCATAAGCCGCTGTTTCAGAGAGACGGTTACAGCCTGGTCCTTGGGGTCTTCAGGATAGATTACGGCCTTTGTACCAAGAAAGGCATAATCAAGAAGCTGACGAAAGATGATGTGTTTGAGCTGGGCTATTACTCGGGAATCGATATTTCCGTTAACGACGCAAACGGCGATTTGGCGGAAGATAACGATAGGCAGTTGACGCGAAATATTACGTTATGGGGTTGCTATAAGTCGTTCTTCAAGCGGCGTCATATTATGAACAGCGCTTCGAAAGAGGAGTTGCGGGCGCTCATCGAAAGCACGCTCGAAGAGTATGCCGATTCATTAAGCCTTGAGAAAAACGCCGGTAAGTAACGCGCTTACGCCCGCATCACATAGTCAAGCCCCGGCGTTTATGCCAGGGCTTCTTCTTTTTTTTACATATTGTCGCTCTCTGTATCCCACTCGATACAGGCCGGAGAGTGAGAGTCTCTCACATACTGTTACCGGCGCTTCGTCCGGCGCTTCGTGCTGCGCCGCGCTCCACCGTCGTAGGCGAGTCTTGCCCCGGTCTTAGCCGCGGTTGCTTTCGCGGGCCGGTTCAAACCGGGCAATTGCTGCGCCGCGTACTCGAAGCCTTTGAGGGTCTCCCGACGTATCGAAATCCCTATCATGTTTTCGATGTCGCGCAGGTCGCCCAACTCTTCATGTGAGAGCAGGCTAATCGCCGTACCTGTAGCGCTCGCGCGTCCCGTTCTTCCAATACGGTGAACATAATCTTCCGGGCTGGACGGGATATCGTAATTGATGACATGCGATATGCCATCGACATCGATGCCGCGCGCGATAATGTCGGTTGCGACAAGAACCCGGTAGCGGTTGGCTTTAAAGCCCGCCAGCGCCGCGTTTCTTTGCGATTGGCTCCGGTCGGAGTGGATTATCGTCGACTGTACGCCCCGGCGCACCAGTACCCTGCTCAAGAAATCCGCGCGGCGTTTGGTCCGCGCAAACACAACGACTTTGTCAAAATCGCGCTGCTTCAACAGCTCGACCAGTAAATCGGGTTTTTGCAGCGCGCTTACCGGGTAAACGGCCTGCTTGATAGAGTCGACCGGCACTTTCCGGTGACCGATCTCGATTACCAGTGGGTTTGTGAGTGCGTTGTCTATAATATCCATTACGTCGCGTGTGAGGGTCGCCGAAAACAACATATTCTGGCGCTTCTCTGGGAGGGCCCTGAGGATACGTTTGATATCCGGCAAGAAGCCCATATCCAGCATACGGTCGGCCTCGTCGAGAACGAGAATTTCGACCTTTGACAGGTCGACATCGCCCCGGCGATGCATATCGAGCAGACGGCCGGGTGTCGCAATGAGCAAGTCGATGCCTCGACTCACCTTACGCCCCTGGGGCGCGTACGGTACACCGCCATAGACGGCCATGACTTTATGCTTTGTGTGTTTCGAGCAGCCGAGTGCGACCTCCTCGATTTGAGTGGCGAGCTCTCGGGTCGGTGTGACAACGAGCGCTTTGACTACGCCATCGCTTTTCAGGCGTTGCAGGATCGGCAAGACAAACGCTGCGGTCTTGCCGGTGCCCGTCTGCGCGCATCCGATGATGTCGCGACCGTTGAGCGCCTGTGGTATGGCCTTTTTTTGAATGGGTGTGGGCTCGGAAAAGCCCATCGTCTCTGTCCACTCGACGAGTGGCAGAGCGACTCCTAAACGTTTAAATGACATGAAATCTCCTTAACGTGCGTCTACATAGTGAATCGCACAACTTTATTTTCAGACGCAGTTAGTCCGTAAGGTCCTCGGGTTTACGCGAAGGACGACTAGCAGTAATAAATGCGGCCTTGCTAAGTATACCTGTATTTTGTATTTAAAGCCAGTAAATTAACGTGAGAAACGGCGCCCGGAGCAAATGTCCAAAATTTAAGGAGTCTTTGACCTCGAGTTTTCTAACATTCTAAATAAAAGGCCCGGGCGGCCTTTCAGGGCAATAAGGGCCGGCTATTAAGGGTTGGCATATACAGCATGCGTCTACAGCATGCGGCCGGCTGAGCTACGGGCAACCGAAAACGAAAAAAGCCCCAGCTGTTAAACCGGGGCTTTCAATATCACTTTAAACGGATGTGCGGCCTACCACCGGCGATTGCCGCCACCGCCGCCACCGCCGCCTCTGAAACCGCCGCCGCCACCGCGACCGCCGCCAGGGCGGCGCTCTTGCGGCCGGGACTCGCTCACCTTGAGCGTGCGGCCATCGACCTCGGTACCGTTGAGTGCATCAATAGCGGCCTTTGCTTCGTCGTCGTTGCTCATCTCGACAAACGCGAAACCTTTGCTGCGGCCGGTATCGCGGTCTGTGATGACATTTACCGACAAGACCTCTCCGTACTGGTCAAACGCTTTCTTTAAAGTGTCCTCATCAGTGCTGTACGCCAGATTCCCAACATAAATTTTCATTGCCTATTAGGCTCCTTCCTTCGCTCTCTTCGGTTTTTCGACTGCTGACTATTTACCCAGTAACATCGTTCAATACAACCAAAGAGTTTTATTAAACGACATTCAACTGTGCTACCTGCGTTTAAGCCTATTAGCTAAATCTTGCTGGTTTTCCTTACTCGATTTACGAAGCGCTTTTAGTTGGTCTTCGATACTGCGATTAAACGGCTTACTACCATTAGACTGGCTTCTACTAGCGTTCTCCGTATTCCTTGGACGAGGTTTAGCGAAGCTAGGTTCTGCGCTGCGGGAAAGAACTTGTACGTCAGTAGCGGTATCGCCTTTCGGACCTTTGGCGACAGTATATTCAACTACGTCGCCCTCAACAAGGTTCTTGAACCCTTCGCCTTTTACGGCGCTAAAATGCACGAATAAGTCTGGGCCGCCATCATCTTGTTCAACAAAACCAAAACCCTTTTGGCTATTGAACCATTTTACTTTGCCTTGAGCCATGTTCACCTCCAGACGACCGACACAATAGTGCGCCTGATTTTATTCCCTCTAATACAGGCGGGCATTCGCTGCCTTTGGACGAGTTGCGATCATCTTGGGCTGGCCCGATTACAGGAACATTACTATTATCCATGATTATGGACGTTTTGTATAGCTTAAGGGGTTTTACAGAGAATGTCCAATTCAATTTAACGCCATATAAGCATTCGAATGGTATGCGACCCTACCGACCCCCACAAATACGCTAATCCGACCGAGACTATTATGGTCACCCATTGGTCTCTAACCGCACCATACCCCGCAATTTGACCGGGCGAGTCGAGCGCCTTGCGCGATAGGACAAGCACCAGATTGTTAAGACCATCAGGATTTGCCTCTTCCGCGAGGAATAAGCGCCACTCCGAGAAGCCGGTTTGCGCCGTTCGTAGCAGGCTCTTGAAGAACTTGCTGTAATTGCCATCCGGGTTGCTGATTACGTTGATGAGCACGATTCCTTCCGGCCGCACCACTGCCGCTAGTTCATCAAAGAACTCCTCCGTCGTAAGATGGTGGGGTATGAAAAGACTATTATACGCGTCGAGGATGGCCACGTCATACTCTCTCTCGGCGCCCTGCAAGAACATCCGCCCATCCATTGCGAATGTGCGAAAGTTCGGCAGTTTGGGCATATCGAAGTAGTCGTATGCCACACGTATCACCGCCGGGTCTATCTCGACCGCGTCAAATGAAATATCCTCTCTGCCCACATGGAGAGCCTTCGGGATGGAGCCCCCTCCAAGACCGATGAGCAAAATATCCTTTGCCTCGGGCTTATAATAAGCCGAAGCCTCATCGATAAGGTGGGTATAGTTAAAGATATGGGCATTCGGATCACGCTTGTTCATCCCGCTTTGAAGCAGCTTTTCGGTAAACATCAAGTACCGGGTATCCCCATAGTCGCCGACGAATATATCATTGTACATAGACTCATGCGTGTAGACCATCTCCAGGTTCTGCATTGACAGGGCGAGCGTGGGCGAGGTCATGGAGACCGCCAATACTACGGCCATGAGCGCAAAGACGGCCCCGGCCCGCATCCAGAGACGGCTACCGATAAAGACGAGGCCGGCCAAGCTTACTAATATTACGCCCAGCGTAAATATCAATTCTTTCACACCAAAGAGCGGTATGAGCACGAACGTCGTCGCGAGCGTCCCGAAGATACTGCCGAATGTCGAAACCGCGTAGAACTTGCCGACCGTGTTCCCAAGACGATCCGTCTCACCGACGCCCAGCTTTACCACATATGGCGAGACCATGCCGAGCCCGATGCTCGGCAGGCAGAACAGGAGCATCGACACGACAAGGACCGCATAATTCCCGAGCCCTAACGAAAAGAAATACCTGGAGAATACCGGTGCGAGCGGCGGAATAATAAGCGTTAAAAGGCCCGCTATTGCGATGAACGCAGCGAGGTATGCCACGCTTGGCTTTCTATCGGCGACAATGCCCCCGACATAATATCCGGAGCTCAACGCGATTAAAAAAATGGAGATTATACTACCCCAGACATATACCGAGGCCCCGAAAAACGGGGAAAGCAGGCGCCCACCGAGTATCTCGAGGGCCATGAGCGCGGCACCGCATGTCACGGCGATTACATATAGCATCCATATATATAAGGCGCCGGCAGGCCTGGTCGTCTTGTTGGCGTCTCTCTTCATTTGCTACTGCAACCTCCGTCGAGGATCGGTCAACTCATACTCTATACTACCATACTAACTTCGCCATCGCGAACAGGGAGGTTGGTTCACTTGTTTACTAACGCGGAACCCGAGCGTTTACAAGATGAAGATATGCAATCAGATATACGCCGCACAGAGTCCGGGCCGGCCCTGCTTGCGCACGCGCCTCATCCACACATGGTGGCGCAGAAGGATAGACTTACAGGGCCTCGTCTGCTAGAATAAAGCAACTAATTACCAGGTGTTTTAATAACGGTCGCGTTTTGACGCGCACGAAATCACACCTATAACGCAGGAGGCTTACAGCATGCGAGTACTTGTTCCGATAGACGGCTCCAGGCATTCGGCAGAGGCCGTCGATATTGCCATCGACTATGCCAAAGCAAAAACCGTCGAGGTATTTCTCCTCTCCGTGGCACCGTCAACGGTGGATATGGACATAGCCCTGACGGACGCGCAAAGAGAGGAGATATCCGCAGCGCTCCTTAAGGGAAGTGAGGCACTTCTTAAAGAGACGGAGAGCTATATGGAGGGACATGGAATAACGCCTCAGAGCATTCTGAGGGTCACCGCGAACTCCGTCGCTGAAGAAATTCTCGATTTTGCTGAGAAAGAAGCCATCGACCTTGTAGTCCTCGGGAGCAGGGGGTTGCGTGAGTACGGCAGGTTCCCGCTCGGCAGTGTCGCGACCGAGGTTGTCAGGTATTGCCCATGCTCGGTCTTTGTCGTAAGGCTAACCTAGCAAAGCAAGAATTTCAATTATATTGGAATAAAATCACGACATAAACAGCGTATGGGCCATCGCTATGGGCTGGGGCTTTCGATCAGACCCCTGTTCTCGAGCGCTTGCCTAATTATGCCCTCATCGATATAGCCGTGCAAGCACAGCTCTTTATCGATGAATGTGGCGGGCAACCCGACCCGCTCGTGCCAGACGTGTTCCACGAGGTCTTTAACCTCTTCGGTGTCATCATAGAAGATATTATACGAGGCGAAATCGACTTGTGAGCCGTATCTACCCTCCAGCTTCAGCCGAAGGTTATTTATCGCTTCCATTAAAGACTTATCGCTTCCACAGCCGCCGGCCGCTGATGATGACCTTCAACCGCTCGGAACCGTAGAGTAAACGACTATCACGCCTATATTGTTCAACACGCTTTCAACCATTCTTAAAATCTCCCATATTGCCCGGTAACTAATGGCTATTATAGCTTGTTTCTCGAGTTTTAACAGGTGCGCCGTTTACGGGGTTCAAATTAGCCGATCCGATCGAACCGTTCAAAGCGCTACAATGTAAACGGATAGGCGCAAGAACCCGATGCCGGTAATCCATCGTTTGGGCCCCAAGACCGGCACCCCCGGTCTTCTCCGGAACCATTATAATCCATGCATAATGGTATGATATATGATACAATATGCCCTAGGAGGTACCCCTATATGGCGAGAGAGCATGTATGCGAAAACTGCGGAAAAAATTGGCGTATAATCTACCCGTCTGAGCTGACTGTAAAAGTCCAGTCATGTAGAGACTGCGGCAGTTTTAGGTTTCACCTTGTAACCGCAGCCGACGGCAGAGCATTGCCGGGCGGCTC
>Ga0351897_1187_pt1:0-2500 | contig 7885 bp, 4 predicted proteins | sample BONcelHT113001C4_FD_206876 | JGI IMG/M metagenome (GOLD analysis project Ga0351897, IMG submission 206876) | Enriched cells from coal bed in the Powder River Basin, Montana, United States - BONCAT cells T11 rep1 HSBNCT.T11.300.1.C4 ... | reverse complement strand
CTATAGTAACTGTAAGTAAGTAAATGGATCTACTAATTGCCATAAAATTATCCTCCTGATTGTAGTTTGTAATCAAAGAATTTCCCTGATAATATTGATTATTGGATATATAAATTTAGTAATAATATAAAAGAACTAAAAATTGAAAAAAGATTTGGTCATTGACACCAGTAGGGAATTTAGCTCTATAGATAAAGATTGTTCCAGTAATAAAAAGATTTTACAGATGTAAGAAAACTCGTACTATCGGCTATTAATGCTACTTGCCAATTTTGTTACCTTGATAGTGTAATAATAGTCAACGGATTGTTTTTTTCTTCTTTGTGCAACTGATTGTACAGGTAAAGATATTTTTGAGTAAAAGATTATCCATGCTTATAAAAAATGATTGACTTAGGGACCGAGTTTTGATATAAAAATGGAACTTGATTGAGCGGGAATAACTCAGTGGTAGAGTGCAACCTTGCCAAGGTTGAAGTCGCGGGTTCGAATCCCGTTTCCCGCTCCAGTTTTTTCAGAAGGGCCAGGTTTTTAACCTGGCCCTTTTTTTATGATTAAATTGTGATTACATACATTTTACCACACTCTTTTCTGTGCATAATGAATCCGCTGCAAAAAATGTATTTCTTTCAAAGTACTTCCTGCCAGTAGGGTCTGGGACTCCGACATAAGCTCTTATATATTAGCGAAGGGTTAAAGGTGCTTATCACTACGATTAAAGTCACGGAATACCTAAAATTGAGGCGTAGCCCTTTCGAAGAGAGTCTGTGATAGTAAATTTTGCTCGTTTCCTGCAATCGAGTCGTTGGAAGACCATGACTTTGACTTTGCCAGATGTGTTGAGGTATCTTTTGTGTTCGCGTTGTGTTCGGCAGTAGATATCGCCAATACTCAGCCCGATAGTGCAGATTGAAGACTGACTGGAAGGTGGGTCAATTTTCGATTGCCGTCGACAATTAAAGACGGGTGCGTTCTTGATGAATGAGGATTTGCTACAACTGTTAGCGGAAATGTAAAAATGACCCACCTTGGAAACTGAAATTTGACCCACTTTTCCATTATCCTAGCCGACCAGGAGGGTCGGCATGATTGGAAAGGAAGAGTGTATGGAAATCAGAATTCTCAGCAAGCAAGGCAAGGGCATCCGGGAGATCAACCGGATCACAGGGCTCTCGCGAAACACCATCCGGAAGTTTCTACGTTCGTCGTCCGAACCGCGATACAAGGAGCGAGCGAGACGTCCAGGGAAGCTTGATCCTTTCAAGAACTTCCTGGAAGAACGATTAAAGGCGGCACTACCGCATCGCCTTCCGGCAACCGTGCTGACACGGGAGGTCAGAAGCCTCGGTTTTGATGGCTCTGAACGGCTGGTCAGGCTTTTTCTCGCAACGCTTCATCCGGCTAAAGATCCTGAACCTGTTGTGCGGTTCGAGACCGAACCCGGCAAACAGATGCAGGCCGACTGGTGCGAGCTGCGCAAAGGCAAAAATCCGCTGTACGCCTTTGTCGCGACCCTTGGTTTTAGCCGTGACGCATTCGTCATGTTTACGACGAGCCAAAGTTTCAATGTCCTTCGCGAGTGTCACGAAGAGGCATTCTCTTGCTTCGGCGGTGTACCGTGTGAAGTGCTCTATGACAACATGAAGACAGTAGTGCTGGAGCGAAACGCCTTCGGTGAGGGTAAACACCGCTTTCATCCCGGTCTGTGGGACGTCGCGAAGCATTTCGGTTTCATGCCGAGACTGTGCAAGCCGTATCGGGCCAAGACCAAGGGAAAGGTGGAGCGGTTCAATCGCTATCTCCGTTACAGTTTTTACTACCCTTTGCTGTCACGCCTGAAACAGGCCGGCCTTACCCTCGATGCGGCAACCGCAAACATCGAGGTCCGAAAGTGGCTCGATGATGTAGCCAACTGCCGCATTCACGGCGAAACCAATGAACGTCCATGCGACCGGTTGGAGGTTGAGCGACAGGCGCTGTTGCCGCTTCCCCGGAGATTGCCGGTTGAGCCGGCAAAGCCGGAAGTTACCGTCCCTGCTTACTGGCCGGTAACTCCTCTCCAGCGCCCTCCCGGCATCTATGAGCAGATGCTTCAGGAGGGACGGCTATGAGTGGCATACAGCACCAACGAATCGTTGCCCTTTGCGATGATCTCAAATTTCAGGCGATGGCAAATGTCTACGCCGATCTGGCCGATGTGGCGGCAAAGCAGGAGTCATCCTACATCGAATATCTGGAACAGGTTCTCAAGGCGGAGAACGAGCTCAGACAAGGGCGCTCGCGTCATACGATGGCGAAGCTTGCCGGGTTTCCGGCGATCAAGACGCTGGAAGATTACGACTTTGACTTCGCTAGTGGCGCTCCCAAACAGCGCATCGTTGACCTTGCCGCCATGGCATTTCTGGAGCGAAAGGAGAACGTTATTCTGCTGGGCCCCAGCGGCACTGGCAAGACCCACCTGGCAATTGCCCTGGGCTACCGGGCGACACAGTGCGGGGTA
>Ga0351897_1118_pt2 | contig 8023 bp, 7 predicted proteins | sample BONcelHT113001C4_FD_206876 | JGI IMG/M metagenome (GOLD analysis project Ga0351897, IMG submission 206876) | Enriched cells from coal bed in the Powder River Basin, Montana, United States - BONCAT cells T11 rep1 HSBNCT.T11.300.1.C4 ... | reverse complement strand
TTTTACAGGCCGAGCTTGGCGTACTCCTTGGCCCAGTATGTGATTATCATATCCGCGCCCGCTCTCTTGATGCAGGTTAAAGCCTCCAGGAAGGCCGCCCTCTCATCCAGCCAGCCCTGTTTTGCCGCAGCAGCGATCATGGAATACTCGCCTGAGACCTGATAAGCGGCGGTAGGCATGCCGAACATGTCCTTGACGGCGCGCAGAACATCGAGGTAGGGCATGGCCGGCTTGATCATGACCATGTCCGCACCTTCTTCGACATCCAGTTGCACCTCCCAGAGCGCCTCGGAAAAGTTGGCGGGATTCATCTGGTACCCCTTGCGGTCGCCCCAGGCAAAGCCGGACTCGGCCGCCTCTCGGAAGGGGCCGTAAAAGGTAGATGCATACTTGGCAGAATAGGAGAGGATGGACGTGTCTGTGTATCCGTCCAGGTCCAGAGCAGTTCGTATGGCCTGCACCATGTGATCCATCATGCCACTGGGAGCTACAATATCAGCACCCGCAGCAGCGTGGCTCAAGGCCGTCTCTCCCAATAATGGCAGTGTCTCGTCATTGAGGATCTTCTCGCCCCGGACGAGGCCGCAGTGCCCGTGGCTGGTGTACTCACACAGGCATAAATCGGTTATTACTATCAGACTGGTGGTCTCCTTGATGGCAGCTACCGCCTTCTGAATTATGCCATGCGGATCGTAGGCACCAGAGCCTATCTCATCCTTAAGAGCTGGCAGGCCGAATAAAAGCACAGCAGGCACGCCCAGATCTTCGAGGATTCCCGCCTCCGTCGCCACGCTCTCCAGGCTCTGCCGGAACTGACCGGGCATGGCCTCAATTGCCCTCGGCACGGATATTCTCTCATCCACGAAGATGGGCTGAACCAAATCATTGCAGGATAGACTGGTTTCCGCCACCATCTCCCGGATTCCTGGCGCTCTTAGCCTCCTCATTCGCCTCATATCTTTTCCTCCAGCCGGAATAGCTCACTGACAACCTTAAGGACCTCTGTATCTCCCTGCTCCGCCGCTCGCTTGAGCGTCTTGGTGGGCTCGGAGAAGAGCTTGTTAACGATGGAATGGCTCATGTCTTGCAGCACCTTCTGCTCGATCTCGCCCAGAGTATGCCTGGCCGAGAGCTTGTTCATGGCCCGCTTGACCTCTTGATCCTTGATGACCTCAGCCTGGGAATATAGCCGGGCCAACAGATCCTCAGCCTCTTTCCTCTTGTATTTGGCCTTTAGAAGCCCCATCTCTTCAGCGATGATGGCTTCGACTCGATTGACCTCCGCCATCCTCTGCAGCATGTTCTCGCTGCTGATATTCCTCAGGCTGTCAATGTTATGCAGCTCGACCCCAGGAACCTCTGCTGCCGCCTCATCTACGTCTCTGGGATTGGCAATATCGATGATAAGCAGTTTGTTATCTCTGCCCTCCATGGCCTTCTCGATATCCTCCTTGAGAAGAATATAATGGGGCGCCGAGGTGGCACTGATGACCACATCGGCCGTCTTGAGGCGAATTTTCATCTCCTCGAAGGGCACGGCCTGCGCGCCCAGACAGCCGGCGAGAGACTGGGCAGAGCTGTAGGTTCTGTTAGTGACCGCCAGCGAGCAGATATCCTTAGCCATGAGCGCCCGGGATATGAGCTCCCCAGTGTCTCCGGCACCAATTACCAGAACGGACTTTCCCTTTAAACTCCCGAGAATTTCCTGCGCCAGGTCAACGGCGGCAGAGCCCACGGATACGGACCTCTCGTTAATTTGGGTCTCCTTCCTTACCCGTTTTCCGACAGCAATGGCTTTTTTGAAGGCCGTATCCAGAATCCATCCTGTAGTTCCGGCCCTGGCCGCCATCTGCACAAGCTCCTTCATCTGACCCAAGATCTGATCCTCGCCGAGGATCATAGACTCAAGACCTGAGGCCAGGCGCAGGAGGTGAAGCAGAGATTCATCATGATCATGAAAATCGATTATACGAGAAGAAACGCGCGCTTTTTTGGCCAGGTCGAAGAGCACCTTCTCGCCGCGTACACTGACGATATAAATCTCGACACGGTTGCAGGTCTTGAGTACAGCGCACTCTTCCACCCTCTCCTGTGAGCACACCCATTTGAGAAGGGTCTGCACATCTCCGTGCCAGGCCCGCTCAATCTCATCAATGGAGGCCTTGCGGTGTGTCACCAGCATCGAGGCTATCTCGCTCATCGAGACAAACATGTGAGCGGGCTCTCATATAGGCCTTTTCATAGGAGACTTCTAGAAGCCTCCAAACCTCATCGTCCAATAATATCTCCCAGATTATGCGGGCGCGATCCTTCTGCATGGGCACAAGCTCTTTGTTCTCCCTCCTTATTTGAGAGAGCAATCGGGCCATGTCCTGATAGTTCCCAGTCAGCTCCTCTTCCAACCGGAGGCGAAGATACTTGGTAAGGCCCGGGATTTCGGTAGAGATGGCAATAGCGATGGAGCCCCTTTGCAGAATTGATGGAACCACCACATCGCCAACACCCTCCACTTTGTTCACGAGGATTCCCTGCGCTGCAGCCTCCTCTTCTATGGCGCGATTTAATTTTGAGTCGCTTGTGGCTGGTATTGCGATGAATGCACCCTGCAGATATTTGGCGAAATCACAGGATAGATCGCACTCCACAAGCTCAATCTGCCTTTGCGGGTCCGCCGCCAGATCCAGGAGGCAGGGGGAGAAATCGCGAGACAAAACTCTCACCGGCCCATATTGGGAAAACAGCCCGGCCTTGCGCTCGCCGACCTTTCCTCCACCGAAAATCACCACAAGCTTGGACGTGAGGTCCAGAAAAAGGGGCAGGATTGGCCTTCTCGATATTGTATCTCTTTGTTCGACCATATCGCCCCACTTAAATCCTGGCACTTGTCTTCTTGTACTCAAAATCGCTGAAGAGCACCTTGTAATCACTTATGCCTGATCTTTTCGATAGCTGATCTGCTATCTTCAGGCAGTCATCCCGGCTTTTTGAATGGACCATGGTGTAAAGATTATAAGGCCAGTCCTCGGCTGTCGCCCTCTCGTAGCAGTGAGTGACCTCATCGACTGAGGCAAATAGAACGCCTGCTTTTTCCAAATCTTCGGGAGCCGCCTTCCAGGCAATCATGGCATTGGCCACAATTCCCAGAGCCCTGTGACCAATGGTGGCGGCAAAGCGACGAATTATGCCCTCCTCTTGCAGGGCACGCAGGCGAACTATAACCTCCTGCTCGGATATGCCCACCAGATCTCCTAAGACCCGATAGGGCCGCGATGTAAGCTGCACACCGTCCTGGGCGATCTTGAGGAGATCAAGATCCTTTTGATCCATCAGAGCCACCCCCGCGGGTCCTGGAAAGGATAGCGATCTACGCCGCCCCCGGGAATTTGGCGCGCCGCATTTCCTGGATTTCCTAAGACCTGATGGTCGCTCCAGTAGTTGCCGCCGACCGCAGGCCCGCCATCCCACTGGTTTTGCCCGTTATCCGCAGCGTTCTGGAAGCCATTTTTTGCGAAGATGTTATGGTAGAGCAAATTTCCAATGCAGTCCACCAGATTAGCGCCTGCGATCTGGTTATCATAGATGTTATTCTCGGTGATGTTGATGTCCTTAGAGCTGCTCATGCGCAGGCCAAAACGGCTATTCTCACCCAAGATATTTCCAGCAAGGTTCAGCCGGCGAGAGGACTGAACATAGATTCCCTGACCGTTTCTCAGGGCGATATTGCTCTGGACATCGGCATCTAACAGCTGCTGAAGAGTAATACCGTCTAACTTGTTTGCGCTGGCATTATTTGCTTGCAGAAAACAGGAATTGCTGCCAGTGAGGGATATACCTCGATCATTGGAAAATGCAGCATTTCCGATAAGAGAGCAATTATGGGATTTACTTAGAAGAACACCATCCTCCTGGTTTTGGCTGGTACTGCAGTTCTGAATCCTGCATAGACGGGATCCATGAAGAGCTATACCTCTTTGGCAGGACTGTATTTCGCACCCCAACAGACCCAGGCCCTGCGCGTCGTCAGCGCGAAAGCCCTCGGCAGAGCAATTGCGGGCCAGGTCGTAGGCAAACTGGCTGCCGGATGATCCCTCTGCTGCAAAGCCGGTCTTGCAGTCCAAAGCCCTGCAGCGGGATATGGTGCAGGCCAGGCTGTCTTGAAGAAGAAATCCCTTTTCAGCCCATGAGACGCTGCTGTTTAAGATATTGCAGTTGGTGGAATTGACCAGCAGCACGCCCGTGCTGCTGTTTCTTATGGTCAAGTTGGCAGCACGAATGTTTTTGCAGGATACAAGCCCCAAAAAGCCGCAGTCTGTTGGCACCATGAGATCGGCTTTTCCTATCAGATAACAGATCGGCTTATTGTCTGCCAGATTGCTCTGGTCTATGTCCTGCACAAAGAAATTATGATTTGATGACCCTGATTGGCCCTGGCCGGGCTCAACACGCAAGTTGTAAGAGTTTTCCCGAAGGAGGTTCTCCCTCAGCACATTTTTCGTGCAACCGCGCAAAGAGATTCCATAGGTATTCCGGTATGCCTGGTTGGAGGAAAGAGAGTTTTCCACCGAGCCCTGAAGAAGGATACCGTTGCCGTTCTCGGAAAGATTATTGCTCGCTAGGAGGTTCTGATAGGCTCCTTCGCCAAATATTCCTGCCCTCTCGTTCTTCAGACAGATGTTGCCGGAGACATTGCAATTTTGCGATCCCCTCAGGCTTATGCCTACTTTACCGCCTGTTATGTAGTTTTTCGTCAGGTTACTGCTGCGTGATTCGAATACATCAAGACCGCTCACAAAGCCGCTAGAAAGGCTGTTGTGGGAGACTTCATTGCCATGGGATCTGGTGAGCACCACCCCAAACCCGTTTCCAGAAAATGTGTTATTGACAACAGCGTTTCCTTTGGAGTCTTCAATTAGCACGCCCTGCAGAGCAGTGATTTGGCAGCCCGAGATCAAGCCTTCCGATGTTCCATTTATCCTAACTGCCGTGCCGCTCGAAATCGTGCCCGAGATGGTGCTGCGAAGGATCTTATTTTTCGCGCCGAATATCTCCACGCCCTGCGGTGAATCGATCCGGCAATCCCTTATGGAATTATTCTCACCGGTCACTTCGACGCCCGTCGCGATGCCGGCTACGGTGCAGCGCACGAGTTGATTGTCTTGAGAGGCGAGGCTGACGGCAGCATCTTTTCCACTGGCCTTTATGCTGATGTCGGATATATTGCAGCCGGGCGCAGTTACAGCTAATAATCCCTCTACAATTACAGCTCCTGTGCCGAAGATGTTCAGCCTTTTGTCCACAATAGCCCCTGCATAATTTCCCGGCTGGATTTGAACCGTATCTCCTGAACTGCTAAGCTGGACCGCGGCCAAAAGCGTCTTAGCATCTCCTGATTCTCCCGGATCGACAATCAGGGTCTTGGCCTGGCAGGAAGCGACGAGAAGCAAGAGAATGAGGGCCGAGCATAGTTTCATCTTTTCTACTTTATGCGTTTGCAGGCTATTAAATCTATGGCGGTCGGAATAGATTTTTATTAAATTACTTAATATTTTTTGAGATTAATTAACATCACTCTCGGGCTAATTGCGGCTTTTAGCATAGGACCCACGAACACTTCTGCCACCAATACCTTGTTAATAGTAATTATATATATTTTGTATTTTTTTGAGTTGAGGTCCATTGGTAGAAAGGTAGAAATATGCAAATATATCATCCTTATTTTGAGCAGGGAAGGATTCTCATGGCAGGATTTCGCATTCTTATTATCGAAGACGATCCAGAGCATGCCGAGCTGATTAGAATGGGCTTTAGAAGGCATGACGAATTCTTCTTAGATTTTGCCGCCTCTGGAGAAGAGGGGCTGAGGATGATCGCCGCCACCGCCTATGACCTGATCTCCGTGGATCTGGTCTTGCCCGGCATTGGGGGCCTGGATGTTCTGGTGAGGATTAGAAAGCTTGATCCGGACATTCCCGTGGTCATGGTTTCAGGCCACGGCACTACAGAGATGGCAGTGGTGGCCTTTGAGAACAGGGCTACCAAATATGTGGTCAAGAGCCTGGAAAGCTTCAAGAGCCTTCCTTATATCTTCGAGAACCTTATTCAAGAGGCCCGATTCAGGGGTAACGAAAGAGCAATGCGTGGGCAGATCGAGCGATCAGAGAGAATCCATAGGAATATTGTAGAAAACGCCCTGGCAGGCATTTACATTTTGCAGGAGGGGGCTTTCAGGCTTGTCAATCCAAAGCTGGGAGAAATATTCGGCTGCTCTGCAGAGAGCCTGATTGGCCGACCCTTCTGGCAACTCGTGAAGCCCGATGATATGCAGTGTGTGAGCCGCCTGCAGCGCGACTTGCAGTCCGATATACCCGTTTATGAGTCGAAGGTGCAGCGCAAAGACGGAACCTGTCGCTGGATAGAGTTTCGGACCGTTCCCATTGAGTACGACGGCAAAAGAGCAATCCTGGGCAATCTCCTTGACATAACGGCAAGAAAAGAACTGGAGATTGGCATAATGCAAGCAAACCGGGAACTTGCCGCCATCGACGGCATAATGCAGACCAGTTTGCCCTCAGCAGAGAATATGGATAAGAAGCTGACCGATGCCCTGACCCATCTCATAACAGGCATGGGTGGTGCAGAGGTGGGGGGAGTATTTCTCAGGGAAGAGAGTGGCCTGGTGCTGCGGGCGCTGCACGGATCGGTGGAGGAGCTGATCGAGTTTATCAGTGGAATGGAAGCCGGCATTCTTCTCGGCCAGCCTAGTGTCCACAAATGTGAGGCAGGCTCACAACCCAGCTGGATGTCGGCACCCATAATCTGCGCAGGGGAGACAAAAGGTGCTGTGGTCGTTGCCTGTGCTGATGCCAGCAGCACGCAAGGCCTCAACTTTCTGGAAAAGGCTGCCGGGCGCATAAGCCATCTCCTGGATGTGTGCGGCCCAAATAAGATGATGCTTCCGTCAGACGAGATGCTGGCCCAGATCAAAACCAGTTCCGCTCCGGGCTAAAAATCTATCCTCAGCCAAAAAATTCATCCAGCCAGTTTACCTGGCCGGGGGGAAGCTCAAGCCTTCCCTGGATTATTCCGGTCACTAGATCTGCCACCTCTTTGGGGCTCTTTTCTGTGGTATCAATCTCATCAACCCGGGCGCATAGCTCTACCGCTTCGACCAAAATAACATCCAGCGCTTCTGCCTCCAGGTTTTCTTTTATTTTTGGGGCAGAGTAGCCTCGCGCCTCCAGCCGCGCCTTGAGCATGACGGGATCCAGCCGCAAAACAATGGACCAGTCTGCGAAATGATGGGAGAAATGGCCTTCCAGGATAAGGGTCTCATCTGGGTCCAGATTTGCCAGATAGTTCGCAAGAGCATCCATGTCCGCTTCCAGGCAGCCCCTTTCCGGATCTTTGCCAAAATTCATGCCCCCTTTCACCAGGGCATTTATATCGATGACCTTGAAGGGCAAAAGCCCGGCAATGGTGGTCTTTCCCGTGCCGGGGGTGCCGGTAAGTGCTATTTGCATATTTCCCGGAAAGCGGAAAGGAAGCGATCGTTCTCAGAAGGCGTTCCCACGGTTACCCGAGCATGATGCTCGCCTGCTCCCCAAAAGGAGCGGCAATCGCGTATGATTATGCCTCTGGCCAGAAATTTCTCCACAAATTCACGGGAATCTTGCTCTGTCTCCAGGTAAAGGAAGTTGGCCTGGGAGGGGTGCGCCTTTATCTCCTTTTGCAGCCGCTGCCGCTCTGATATTATCTTTTCCACGGACTGTCGCATGAATGGCAGATCAGCTAGCGCGGCAGCACCAGCCGCAACCGTTGCACAGCTGATGCCGTAGAAGGGGGGCGCAGCTCTTCTGTACTGATCTGCGATCCAGCGGGGCGCTACGCCGTAGCCCAGGCGCATGCCTGCCAGGCCGAAGGCTTTGGACAGAGTGCGGCCCACGATCAGGTTGTCATACTGCTCTACCAGTCGGATGAGACTCTTGTCGGCAAATTCCACATAAGCCTCGTCCAGGAATACAAT
>Ga0351897_1185_pt1 | contig 8222 bp, 4 predicted proteins | sample BONcelHT113001C4_FD_206876 | JGI IMG/M metagenome (GOLD analysis project Ga0351897, IMG submission 206876) | Enriched cells from coal bed in the Powder River Basin, Montana, United States - BONCAT cells T11 rep1 HSBNCT.T11.300.1.C4 ... | reverse complement strand
AGCTGCAGAGACTCTTGGCAAACTCAATGATACTAGATCAGTCGAACCGTTTATCGAGGCACTGAATGATTCAGATAGCGACGTCAGAATATATGCTATCGAGTCTCTGGGTAATTTGAACGATACTAGAGCAGTAAATCCCTTAATTAATATTCGTTTAAATGATGAATCTAGCGAAGTACGAAACGATGCTGAGATATCTCTCATGAAGATAGGTGAACCAGTTGTACAGCCTTTTATCAATACTCTTAAGGATAACAATAGCCTAATTCGAATGAGATCTGCATGGATCCTAGGCAAGCTCAACGATACTAGAGCAGTTGAACCGTTGATCGAGGCACTGAATGATTTAGATAGCGAAGTCCGAAGACATGCTGCCGAGTCTCTGGGTAATTTGAACGATACTAGATCAGTGGAAGCATTAATAGAGGCTTTGAAAGATTATGACAGCCAATATTACGCTTCGATGGCTCTCGCAAATATTGGTGGTCCGGCCGTACTACCATTGATAATGGCGTTAAAGGATTCAGATAGCGATATCCAGGAGCAAGCTGCAATAATCCTGGGTGACTTAAACGATCCGAGAGCGATAGGACCCTTAATCGAGGCTTTAAATGATGATAGCTCTGAAGTCCGCAGGCAAGCTGCAGAGACTCTTGGCAAACTCAAGGATTACAGAGCCACAGAGCCGCTGATCGAGACGCTGAATGATTCAGATAGCGACGTCCGAAGACATGCTGCCGAGTCTCTGGGTAGGCTAAATGATACTAGATCAGTGAAACCATTAATAAAGGCTCTAAAGGATGATAGCTATGGAGTCCGCATGCTGGCTGCAGAGACTCTTGGCAAACTCAATGATACTAGATCAGTCGAACCGTTGATCGAGGCACTGAATGATTCAGATAGCGAAGTCCGAAGACATGCTGCCGAGTCTCTGGGTAATTTGAACGATACTAGATCAGTTGAACCCTTAATCTGGACTCTGAATGATTTATATAGCGACGTCCGAAGACATGCTGCCGAGTCTCTGGGTAATTTGAACGATACTAGATCTGTAAATCCCTTAATCTGGGCTCTGAATGATTCAGATAGCGAAGTCCGAAGATATGCCGCCGAGTCTCTGGGTAACCTCAACGATCCTAGCGCAGTGGAACCATTAATAACGGCTCTGAATGATTCAGATAGCGACGTCCGAAGACATGCTGCCGAGTCTCTGGGTAACCTCAACGATCCCAGCGCAGTGGAACCATTAATAGAGGCTCTTAAGGATATTACTACTAGATCTTATGCCTCACAAGCTCTAGTAAATATAGGTGAACCAGCAGTGAGACCATTAATTTGGGCTCTGAAGGACGAAGACTATTCTATAGTAGAGAAAGCAGCTGAGTCTCTTGGAAAGCTCAATGATACTGGTGCGGTTAAACCACTAATTGAAGTTCTGAGGAATTCGGATAGCAATATTATCCGAGCGCAGGCCGCCAAATCATTAGGTAGGCTTAATGATACTAACGCAGTAAAGCCACTGATAAAAGTTTTAAAAGATGAAAATATTAATGTCCAACTAAATGCCACAGAATCTCTAGGCAATCTCAAGGATACTAGAGCAGTTGAGCCGTTAATTCACGCTCTCTATGATACTCATAATGCTGATATAGTCAGATCGAATGCCGCGAAAGCACTCGGAAAAATTGGCGATCCAAAGGCAATAGAACCTCTGGCTATGGCCTTGAACGATGACAATCTTTTAGTTTGTCTGAGTGCAGCAGAGTCTTTAGGCAAGATCAAGGATCCTGAAGCAGTTGAGCCATTGATCGACGCTCTAAAGAATGAGCATAGTTATGTCCGACTGCGTGCTGCATCAATTCTAGGTGAGCTTAACGATTCTAGAGCAGTGGAACCGCTGATCCGAGTACTTAATGATACTGACTCTAGAGTTAGATATAATGCTGTATGGTCTCTAGGTGAGATCAAGGATATAAGAGCCGTTGATTCATTGCTACAAGCTCTCGAGCGTCCTGGCAACAGTATCATGGAGAGGCGTATTAGAGGCGCATCTATATGGGCTCTCGGAGAAATTAGAGATTCCAAGGCCGTAGGATCGTTGATAGAAGCTCTAAATGATAACGCCAGCAGTATCAGAATGCTTGCTGCGGGGGCTCTAGGGGAAATTAGAGATAGAAGGGCAGTAGGGCCTTTGGTTCAAGCTCTCAAAGATAATGATACCAGCGTTCGGAGTAATGTAATATGGGCTCTACGACAAATTAATGATACAAGAACGATCGATCAAATCAATAGCGAAATAGGTGGAGAATGATGTTTAGGTTTCCTTTGATAAGATTACAATTAGTTTTCTTCCTTATTCTTTTTTTATCTATATGCATTTCGACATCTTACGCTGGAAAATTGGGAAGCATTCTAATTTTGAATGAGTTATTATTTAATCCGAACGGTCCTGATGGTGGTAACGAATGGATTGAACTCACAAATCCTAGCAACGAGACAAGAAATATTTCAGGATGGATGATTTCAAACAAGACGGGCATTGCAGTTGTTTCGCTTCCTAATTGGGATGTGCCTGGCTACGCCTATCTTATTGTGCACTTTGGCAATGGCACAAACGACAGCAACTTCACAGATGGATCAGGCCATTTTTATTATAACCATACTGGAGAAATATTCAATAATTCAAAAGATGAATGCGGATTATTTAATAGTATCCCAGGCAATTCTTCAATAATCGATTTCATCTCATGGAGCAGCGACGAACAACCATCCAAAGGTGAGGCTTTTAAGTATGCAATAAATGCCGGGAGATGGACATCTGGCGATTATCTTAATATAAGCTGGACTAAAAATAGCGTATCAGATGGCGAATCGATAGGCAGGGATAGAAATTCGACCGATACTGATAAAGCGGCCGATTGGAGCAGCCACGGTGGCAAAGATGCTTATTTCCCAACTCCTGGATCTGCAAATAAAGGCCCATTATATTCTGCAGATGATGGCATCCTTTTGACGCAAACTCAGGCTAATCTTATTTTAATTCATTATGGGTATGATGTATTAAATTCCAGCCATGAGGTTATTGAAAAGAGGGAATCAGAGAATGACGTCAATGTGAGTGCTGTCCATTCCTTCGTTTGTACATATGGCAACGATTCAGCGCAGTTCAATGGAACTGGTACTTTCCATTGGCGCAGGTCAAACTCTAGCTCTGCCTTCACAAGAATTTGTCTAAATCTATCCTCAGATAACCGAGAAAATATTAGGTTAGACTATAGCGAAAGAGTTTCCACCCCACAAAGCCTTACGTACTTCATCATTGAAAATCTGAGTGCAATTTACTCACTTGAAAACGGCAATATGAGCTATCAAGAAAATAGTATTTCTAAAATTAGATATTTAAGTTTTAATAACACTATTACAAATTCAACTAATCAGATCATTGATGGAGGATCAACAAAAATTATAAAATCATTTAAAAGAGAACTTGCTCATTCAGATCTCCATGGTGAAGTCTGGGAAGATATATCAATTATTACAAATAATAAAATCAATAATTCTATATCGAAACATTATGATATTTATAGTAATCCGGATAATCCAGAAGAATACAATGCCAGTTTCGATAAATATTTAGTTGAAGAAGATTCAATTGCTGCTCTTGTACTAGACGGTGAAGGGTATCATAAGTTAGAGAAATTATCTAATATATTATATAAGTATACGTGGAACTATCCATTTATTAATATGAAAGAAAATCATAGTGAGAATAGTAAGGATAATGGCTTCATTTATTATGAAATTGAAAATTCAAGCGGCGAGCAAGTAATTTCAGGCAATATTACATCGATTATTAATGGCACTCCTGTAACATTACAATTCAGTATTGATGGATGGAAAATATATGTAGGAAAGAAGGCGTTAGAATATGGCGCGGAGAAAGCTGTGGATCAAGTGGTTGATTATGGTATTGACAAAGCAAAAGAAAGCATAAAGATAAAATACAGGAAGGAACGTGAAATCAACACGGCTCTTTACAATTACGAGATCATCTCTCAAGAGCCCGGTTTAACTTGTGTAAAGGTAAATTTTATAGATTATGCTAGAATCCCTATTGAGGGAAATCCCATTATTAGAGGCCCAGATCCCCTGTTAGGACTTAGTGAGGAGGAATTCCAAGAGCCTATATGCTATGATAACCCATCCTGTGATGATCTCCCAAAGAAACGCTACAAACTTTTGGCAAAATATTTAGATCCTGATGGAAACGTTAAATACGGGAATTTGTATATAGATATAGCTGTAAAAGGTACACCTTGCGACGATAATAATCCATGCACAAATGATTTTTGCAGCACGGACGGGAAATGTATTGAACTGCCAAAATGCCCCGAAATTGAGACTTGTTATCCATCTTCTCAATTTGTAGCCGAGCCGACATATGAGGGCGGCTCTATTTTGTCAAGCTTATCGGGATATTCGGTTAGCGACTGCTTATGTGAGATCTCTGTCGGATGTGAAGCTGGCAAATGCATCTACGAAAAATATGTCAAAAGCTGTAATGATAATGATATTTGCACAATAGACAAATGTGGGAAATATGGTGAATGTCAATATACTAGAAATGAAGATTGTAAAGATGAAAATGAGGATGAAAAAGGCTATCCAATGTGCAGAGAACGAAAAATAAGTCTCGGACAAAAGGAAAGCTGGAGTACTGATTTTGGATTATACGTAGAGGATAATCAATGCCCCGATGATACTATAGTAGTTGAAATTGATAAAGGATCCGATGAGACCATTACAACAATGGGCGGATCTCAATGCGTTGATATTGGTCACCTTAAGCCTGGAATTCATACTTTAACGATTTATGGGTTTTCAGGAGGGGAATCTCTCGGCTGTAGCGAAGCCCCCATTGTGACCTATGGCGTAACTCTAACTATAGGAGGGAAGGCTATTGAATATTCCGGCGAGGTTGAAGAAGGTTCGTACCGTACTTATACATTTAATATATAATTTAAATATTATTATTGTATGTCATAACACCCAGGTATGAAACGCCAATTTCTGAGGGATGGAAGGCTGCCTGGCAAAAGAGGCTCGGCGATTACCAGCAAAAACGTCACCCCCTTTTCAGATGCTAGATGGTGAATTTAACCTAAGGCCAAAATTCATAACTGGTCTACCCGACATTCCGGAGTTACGCCTCCATTCCATAATATTTTTCGCATTCGTTCCCAAGAACCCTAATCACGATCATCATAGAATCCTTGAGATTCGCGATCTCTCGATGTACTTTCTTCCCGATTTTAACCGTCACTTCTGCAACACCGTAGAACAAGAAACAGATCCATTTCAACGTTGGCCTTTGCGTAGGTTTTCCTTTTTGATCAGGAACGAATTGGCCCGTTTGCCTGAGCCCTTTTCGGATTGTCACTAGCGGTCCCAAAGTGCACAATCCTGGCGGTCTGAAAGTGCACACCTCCACATCCTTGGCATCAAACCTCAAAGGCTGTGGCGATGTTGCCGGAAGGAGAGTTCCACATGTTAAGAGATCTTTACAGACAGGGATTGAGCATCAGCGAGATCGCCCGTCAAACGGGCTACAATCGCAGGACAGTAAGCAAATACGTGAACGCTAAAGTTCCTCCTGTATCAAGGAAGCCATCAGCAAAGCCAAGCAAGCTGGATTCCTACAAAGATTACATCATCCAGCGCCTCAATAGCGGCCCTTTAACTGCCTGCCGAATCTATCGCGAGATTCAAGACAGAGGATTTACTGGAAAATATACAATTGTCAAGGATTTTGTTAGAAAGGTAAGACCACCATCTAGCGTCCCAGCGGTCTATCGATTCGAGACAAAGCCTGGCAAACAGGCTCAAGCGGACTGGGCTGAATGCGGTCGCATTGAGATCGATGGAAATATCCAGAAGCTCTATTGCTTTAATATGGTCCTGGGCTACTCACGAATGAAATATGCCGAGTTCACCCTCTCTATCGATACTCCAACTCTAATCCAGTGTCATCTGAATGCGTTCAACTTCTTCGGAGGCTATCCGGAAGAGATTTTGTATGATAACATGAAGCAGATAGTAATAAAGAGAACAATGAAATCCTCTGACTCAGAATGGAATGCCCAGTTCGAGCAATTTTTCATGCATTATGGATTTGTGCCAAGGCTTCACAGACCCTATCGTCCTCAGACTAAGGGCAAGATCGAGAATACAGTTGGCTTTGTGAAGCGTGACTTCTTTATGGGCAGCTCTTTTAGCTCTTTCTCGGACATCAATAACCAGCTCCTCAGTTGGCTAAGCCGCGTGAACAAGAGAGTACATGGGACAACCTATGAGATTCCTGCTGAGCGTTTTAAGCAAGAGAATCTCAAGGCTCTTGATGGCGTTCCTTCTTACATCGTGATCAGTGAATTAATAAGGAAGATCTCCCGAGATTCCCATATATCATACAATGGCAACCGCTATTCAGTGCCTTACATATACGCTGGAAGAGAAGCCAAAGTGCAGATCGAACGTGACATGATTGGCATCTTCGTCGGATCGGAAAAGGTCTGCGAGCATGAGATTCTGACCGGAAGCCATCGCATATCTCGCAATAAGGAGCATTTTCGGGGGCTGCTCTCTGAAATTCTCAAGGAGAACAAAGCCAGATCAAAGCAAAGCAGTCCGATTCTGAGGTTCAGCGATCCAGTTGTCGAATCTCGGCCTTTATCTGTCTACGACAAGTTCAGCGAGGGATTTAGCCATGAGTAGCTTGGCCTACGAAAGGCTTCACCACAATCTGAACGCCATGAAGCTTCTAACAATGGCCTCTATTCTCGATAACTATCTGGAAATAGCGGCGAAAGATTGCCTATCTACCATCGAGATCCTGGACTACCTGATGGATCAGGAGATCAAGAGCAGAAATGCCCACGATCTCTCAGTCAGGACAAGAGTGGCCGGTTTTAAGGTCAAAAAGACTTTCGAGAATTTTGAGGTCGATTTTCAGCCATCTCTGGACAGTTCTGTGATCAACGATCTCAAGACTCTAAGATTCATCCGAAATGCCGAAAATGTAGTCCTTCTTGGGCCGCCCGGCGTTGGTAAGACTCATCTCGCCATCGCATTGGGGATGACAGCTCTGGATGCTGGATTCAGGGTTCGGTTCTTCAATGCTTCAGACCTGATTGAGCGAATGATTAAGGCTAACCAGCAAGATAGTCTTGAAGAGATGATAAAGAGACTGGCAAGGTTTCAGCTTCTGATCGAGGACGAGATAGGATATCTCCCATTCAGCACTGAGGGTGCTCATGCATTCTTTCAATTGATATCCCAGAGGTATGAAACGAGGTCAATTGTCTTTACCTCAAACAAGTCTTACGGAGAGTGGGGCGAGATCTTTGGCGACCATGTGATTGCATCTGCTGTTCTTGATAGGATTCTTCATCACTGTACTACCATCAACATCAAAGGCGAGAGCTACAGGCTCAAGGAACGAAGGAAGCAGGGAATACTCCCGCATAACTGTTGAGAAATTGAGTTAATGAAACAGAAGGAGGCAGGTATTTATAGATCTGAGCACTTTCATTCCGCCGGATCTGTGCACTTTTGACCGGCGTTGACAGGGCACTTTGACGGAATACTCAAAGCCCTTCAAATCCTTGGCCTTCTTTATCCAGGACTGGACCTGCAGCTCACCTGGCGGCCGGTAGAAGGTGCTGTTGATCTCCACGGTGTTGGACAATTGGGCATAGTAAGAGAACCAATCGCCCTTCCTTTTGGCCAGCTCCATTGGGTAGAATCTTCCCACCCAATCATCGTAAGACCAGCCGCTGCAGCCCACGAGAATCGTCATTGTATCTCTTAAATCCAGATCTTTGAAGCTGCATTCATATACACTTTCGCCCCGCTCCCGGCTCGCCCTCATATCCCCGCAGCTCCAGCCTTAAGCTGAAAAATTATGGCCGCTTTTTTTTGGGTGATTAGCTATGGGACGAAGTTTCGAGAGCGTGAGGATGGGCGTGAAGGACGTCTCTGCCAGATGGCTGAAGGCCAGCAGGGCTCTGAAGAAGGAGGACCAGGTTTACGGGCAAAGGGTGGCACAGATGGCTCAGAAGCATTCCAGCGAGGCATTCTATGCGCTGGATGATCCGCTGGAGGCTGCTGTATTCTCGGTGCTGGGGGAGCTGTTGAGGGAGCTGGAGAGGGGGCGAGAAGAA
>Ga0351897_1184_pt1 | contig 8265 bp, 10 predicted proteins | sample BONcelHT113001C4_FD_206876 | JGI IMG/M metagenome (GOLD analysis project Ga0351897, IMG submission 206876) | Enriched cells from coal bed in the Powder River Basin, Montana, United States - BONCAT cells T11 rep1 HSBNCT.T11.300.1.C4 ... | reverse complement strand
CAACATTTACGCCGCGCACGGACTCAATTTCAGCCCGCGTAACCGGCTGTCGGTAGGCGATAATGGCCAGTGTTTCCAGCGTGGGTTTTGAAAGCCGGCTCGGTCGCCCGCTGTTCAGAAGCTGGCGCAGCCAGGGAACGCAGGCCGGGTTGGTCTGAAAACGGTATCCCCCGGCCACTTCGGCAAGATGGATGCCGGCATCCATCTGGGCCAGGCCGGCTTTTAGGTCATCCAGCGTGGCGCTGATCTCGCTTTCCTTGATTTTCGCAAACTGGCGGCAGATGGCGTCTTCCTCCTGTTCGGCTGCCTGGGCGAAAATCTTTTTCAGATCGGATACCGTTACGGTTTTTTTTGCTGCAAACAGCATAGCGCCTATTATTTTTTTTAAGTTTAATTGTTCGTTCAGTGATGTCATGCTTTGTTTTCCATTGTTTTATTGAAGGTTAAATGCACATTAAACTATTCGCTTGCACGAACAATCATAATTTCGCCAAAGCTTTTATCCTGCCTGGCGATTATCTGGTGCAGGCGCACAAGCTCCAGCACCGCGAGGAACGTGCAGATGATTTCATGCCTGGTGGCCAGATGATCAAAAAGGCTGAAAAACGGCACGCTCAGCTTTTCCTTTATCAGCGTGAGGAGCATTTCAATCTTGTCCGCAACCGTAATCTTTTCGGCGTAAATTTCGCCGATCACTTCCGGCTCAATCCTTTTTAAAGCTTCGTTAAAAACGGAAATCAGATCGAAAATCGTTACTTCATCGAGCCCGATTTCAGGAGATGCGGATGGCGGTATTTCTTCACTTCCACGCAAAAAGGAGTTGCCCTGGGTGATTTCCATGCCCTGGAGCAGTCCGGCCGCGTCCTTGAACTTTTTGTACTCAACCAGCTTGCGGATCAGGTCCCAGCGGGGGTCCTCTTCCTCGGGCTCCAGTTCGGGGCGTTCCTCTGGCGGCAGAAGCAGGCGGCTCTTGATCATCAGGAGCGTGGCGGCCATAACCAGGAAATCTCCGGCAATGTCCAAATCCAGCATGCGCATCAGGCCAAGATATTCCATGTATTGGCGCGTTATGCGCTCGATCGGGATATCGTAGATGTCAACCTCATCTTTTTTAATGAGGTATAGAAGCAGGTCAAGCGGTCCCTCAAAAACTTCGAGCTTGATTTTCAGTTCATCCTGGACAGGCATCGTTTATCTCGTTATATATTAATGGTTCGACGTTCGCGGTCCAAGAACAGTAACCCTGTGAGCCTGAACCGCATGTTTCGCGCAAAGCTGAAATATGGACTACTCAAGGCCCACGGCCGTCCGGGATTTTTTAAGGGTAATATCAATAACCTGCCTTGCCTTTTCGGCGCCTTCGCGCAGGATGCGCTCAACTTCGCCGGGATTAGCCTGCAATTGCTCGCGTTTTAAGCGTGCGGCCGAAAAATACTGCCAGATCAGTTCCGCGAGTTCCTTTTTAACATCGCCATAGCCGATGCCGCCTTCCCGGTACCGGGCCGCCATAAGGGCGCATTTTTCCTTTTGCGCAAACAACCTGTACAAGGCGAAGACGTTGCATTTATCCGGGTCTTTTTTGTCTGCCACGCTCTTGCTGTCGGTTACGATCCGCATGCAGGCCTTGCGTAGTTCGTTCTGGGGCAGGAATAATTCAATTGAATTATTGTAAGATTTTGACATTTTCTGACCGTCAATTCCCGGGACAACCGCTACATCATCCTTGATCAGCGGCTCAGGGACCTTGAATGTCTCGCCAAAACGATTGTTAAACTTTATGGCGAGGTCGCGGGTTACTTCAACGTGCTGTTTCTGATCCTGGCCGACCGGAACAATGTCGGACTGGACCGCAAGGATGTCTGCTGCCATGAGAACCGGGTAGGCAAAAAGCCCGTGCGTAGGCGTGATGCCCCGCGCGGTTTTATCCTTGTATGAGTGGCAGCGCTCCAGAAGTCCCATCGGGGTGACAATAGAAAGCAGCCATGCCAGTTCGTGCACCTTGGGAACGTCGCTCTGGCGGTAAAATACGGTTTTGCGCGGATCAAGGCCGCAGGCCAGGAAATCCATGGCGACATCCTCGGTGCCGCTGCGCATAGCAGAAGGTTCCTGGACCGATGTCAGGGCGTGGTAATTGGCGATGAACAGAAACGTTTCGGCCTGCTTGTCCTGCAGTTCCAGGGCCGGTTTCATCATTCCAAAATAATTGCCAAGATGCAGCTTGCCAGAGGGCTGGATGCCTGATAGTACCCGCATTTTTTTCCTTTCTCTCCAAATATAAGTGATCTCCACCTGTTAATCAAAGAAAAAAACGTTTGTGTTTATCGCCCGGCAAATGTAAATTGATAATTATATTGAGTGAGATACAATGAGCGACGACAAAAATACACCGTCATTTGAAGATTTCCGCAAGCAGGTTGAAGACCTGCTGCGCAATTCCCGTGTCAACCCAGTCATGGGATTTCCGCGTGGTGAAGAAGCTGCCGGCGGCGCGCGGCCTGATGATCAGGATACCGGGCGGGAGGAATCACTTTCAAAAATACGCGCCTTTAACCTAAAGCCGCGCGAAATCAGGGATTACCTTGACCGTTTTGTCATCCAGCAGCAGGAGGCCAAGAAGGTCCTTTCCGTTGCCATCTGCGACCATTACAATCACGCGCGCCAGTGCATTCAGAATCAGGCGCTCCGCGAAAGCGAGTACGCAAAGCAGAACATTATCCTGCTCGGGCCGACCGGGGTCGGGAAGACCTATCTGGTGCGGTGCATCGCGCGCCTGGTCGGCGTGCCATTTGTAAAATCAGACGCGACAAAATTCTCCGAAACAGGATACGTGGGGCATGACGTCGAGGACCTTGTGCGCGACCTGGTGCGCGCCGCGAACAACGATGTGACCCTGGCCCAGTACGGTATCATTTATATCGATGAGATCGACAAGATTGCCTCGGCCCAGAACACGACCGGGCGCGATGTTTCCGGACGCGGCGTCCAGGTAAATCTTTTGAAGCTGATGGAGGAAACGGATGTCAACCTGCAGAGCCAGACTGACCTCCTCGGGCAGATGGAGGCCATGATGCAATTTCAAAAGACAGGTAAATCTCCGGCGCGCACTATCAATACCAGGCATGTTTTGTTCATTGTCAGCGGCGCCTTCGAGTCAATCGCCGACGTTGTCCAGAAAAGGATGGCTAAGTCAAAAATTGGTTTTGCCGCCGATTCAGCCGAGCGCCAGAGCGGCGATTATCTCAAGCTGGCCCAGACGCGCGATTTCATCGCCGGCGGCTTTGAGCCTGAATTCATCGGGCGCCTGCCGGTGCGCGTTGTGTGCGAGCAGTTGAAAGCCGAAGACCTGAAGCAGATTCTGCTTTCATCGGAAGACAATATCCTGACCCAGTACAAACGCGATTTTGCCGGCTTCGACATTGATTTTTCAATCACCAATGAGGCCATCGGCGAAATCGCTGCAAGGGCGATCGGGGAGCAGACCGGCGCGCGCGGTCTGATGACCGTCCTGGAAAAGTCTTTCCGGAATTACAAGTTCCAGCTGCCGTCAACCGCGATAAAATCATTCGAGGCCACCCGCGAAACAATCCTCGATCCCGATGCCGCCCTGAGACATCTTCTGAATGCCAACCGTGATTCGCAGAGAGTCCTGTTGCGCGATGAAATCTCTGATTTTATCCGTCGCTACATGGAGACTCATAACCTGGAACTTGTATTTGATGATGCGGCCGTTGATTTTCTGGTGGAAATGAGCGTGACGCAGGACAAGTCCGCCCGCTCGATCTGCGAGCAGAAATTCAAGGATTTTCATCATGGCCTGAAAATAATCGCTGCCAACTCAGGCAGGAATTCTTTTGTCATCACCCGGAAGACGGTGGAGGATCCCGAAGGGGAACTCTCGGCCTGGATCGTGCAGAGTTTCAAGAACGCGGGTGCTGGCAAGGTTTAATGATGGTCTCCGTCAAGGCCGGCTTCCGAAGGTTTTCCGTTATTTTTCAATGGGCCATCGGATCAGCGATCCTGTTAGCCCGAAAGGCTGCCAGGCGTTCCACGCAGGAGGGGCAAAGCCCGCAGGGGTTTATATGGCCGCGGTAACATGACCATGTATGGGCATAGTCCACGCCCAGCTTCAGGCCGATTGCAAGCACCTTGCTCTTTGGCAGTCCGGTGAAGGGCGCATTCAAAACAACCGGGTTGCGGCGGTTTAATTTCAGGACGCGATTCATGTCTTTGACAAATTTATTACTACAGTCCCAATAACCGTAAAAATCCTGTTTCTGGGCGGCATAAAACACAAAGTAGGCATTAAGCGCCTCGGCATGGGCGCATGCCAGGGCAATCAGGATCATGTTGCGGTTCGGCACATAGGTTGATGGCTGGTCGCGTTCATCCGGTTTAATAGCCGCGTGATCCGGAATAGGATTGAGGCGTGAGGTGAGCGATGAAGAGCTGCCGATCAAGTCGGCAAAAAACGATATGTCAATTGTCAGGTGTTCTTTTACCCTGAGGTGTTGTATCTGCCATCGTGCGCAAGCCAGTTCGCGGGCAAAATGTTTTTGGCCGTAGTTGAATGTAAGGGCGTAAATGGCTCGGCAGGCCAGTTTTTTTTTCAGGAAATGCAGGAGGGTCGTGGAATCGAGCCCGCCGCTTAAAAGAATGACCGCCTTATTTAATTTATTTTTCATTTTCCACGCGCGGCTTTTGGCCAGATTGTCTTATGCAGTTGAAGGTTAAACCGGACCGGAAGGCGATCCTTCATGATCCAGCGCGCGAGGGTGGGGGCGGACATAAAACCGGCGGCAGGGCTGAGGTTTATCGCGTTACAGCGCTTTGCCAGTTGATGCTCCGTGATAATGTCCTTTGCCCACTCGTAGTCACGCCGGTCGCAGATGATAAACTTGACTTCAGCCTGCTGGCCCAGCCCGGCCAGGTTGCGCCATTCGTTCTTTGCGGCATAGCCGCTGCCGGGGCATTTGATATCAAGGATGGTAATTACCCCCGGTGGAACTTTACCAATATCGAGGCTGCCGTTCGTTTCCAGTAGTGTTTGCCCGTGTCTGGAAAGCTCCTTCAGCAGTTGGCATGTTCCTTCCTGCATCAGTGGTTCGCCTCCTGTCACTTCAACCAGCGGCATTCCGCTATTTTTGTATTCAGCGACCAGGCTGGAGATTGTTCTGCGATGTCCATTGCCCCAGGCATACTTCGTGTCGCAATACCGGCAGCGAAAGTTGCAGCCGCTCAGCCGGATGAAGAAACACGGGCGGCCGGCAAAAGTTGTCTCGCCCTGGATTGAACTGAATGTTTCACAAACCTGGAGAGTTATTGTCATCAACGTTGGCTGTAATATGCGGATGTGCCCGGGCTCTCGCTGACGCGCACGCGGTCGAGCCGGCAGGCGGCGGAACTTAACGGGCGGTGAAGCTCGTCAAAAATATACCTGGCGATGTTTTCAGCGGTCGGGTTTTTCACCCTGAATGGCCGGATGGTATTCAAATCCCGGTGATCAAGTTTATCCAGGACGGCGTTAAGCTTTATTTTCAGCTCTTTGAAGTCAACCAGCATCCCAACCCGGCCTGTCCTGGATCCTCGCATAAAAATCTCAACCTCCCAGTTGTGACCGTGCAGGTTGGCGCATGGGCCCGAATAGCCTTTCAAACAATGCGCCCCGCAAAAGTTGGCTTTTATGCTGATTTCAAACATTAATCCAGCCTGAAGAAATATTTAGTATTAATTAGAATTTAATGCGGAAACCTTAATTGTCAAGATGCCTTTTTATCGGCTGCAAATAAAGCTTGCGCTGATCCTCGCTAATCTGCTTATAATATCAACGTATTATTAAATGATTAAATAAAATAGAAAGGTAAAAATAAATGAAAAACAAGAAGTTAAAAGCAGCTATCCGCGATATCCCCGATTTTCCGCAAAAGGGCGTCGTTTTCAAGGACATTACCCCGATTCTGGCCCATCCTAAGCTTTTCAAGAAGGCGGTCAGTGTTCTCTGCAAGCGCCATGCCAGGGGATCAATTTCCAAGGTGGCGGCGGTTGATGCGCGCGGGTTTATTTTCGGCGCTGCCGTGGCCATGAAGCTCGGGGCTGGATTTATACCGGTCCGCAAAAAGGGTAAGTTGCCATTCAATACGATTGAGCAATCCTATGAGCTGGAATACGGATCTGCCACACTCGCCATGCACGTTGACGCCATTCAGCCGGGTGAAAACATACTTATTGTCGATGATCTCCTTGCGACCGGCGGTACTGCCGCCGCGACCGCGGCCATGGTTGAAAAGCTTGGAGGTAAGATCGTTGAAATCGCGTTCCTGATAGAACTCGAGTTTTTGAAAGGCCGGGAAAAACTGACCAAATACCCCGTCTTTTCGGCGATTGTATGCTGAGGCAACACTGAACGGTGAACCTTCTCGACCGCTATGAACGAACACCTGCTCAAGTTGCTGGCAGCCTACGCCGCCGGAACCGCCGCCACCGCCCTGCTGGTGCGGGTCGTCTGGCTTTTACCGATCGAGCATTACGCCAAGCACCTGCTTGGCTGGGTTCTGCCCTTGCCGGCCATGCTTATAGTGCTTGTCGTCATCTATTACTGCCCGGAATATCTTCCGGTAGATGAAGCGATGCTGGAAACCAGGGCGGGGCTTATCCGCGTTTTTATTCTGGGCACGCTTTCCACCTTCGGCATATACGCCTCCGTGCCTGTGGCAAAATATCTTTACCAACGCATAACCGGGAATGAGCTTGGCGAAGACGATGATCAGGATTGAATCGAATATTAAGAAATAAAGTGAAAATTATCCCTTTAAAACTTAAAGACCGGCGATTCGACAACTGGAGCTCGGAAGTGGAGGATTGCTGGCACTACGCTGATTTTCTTAATCACCGGTCGTGGCGTTGCGGCTGGATAAGCTTTGATTGCTGTTATTATCTGCCTGAAACCAAGCGCGTCTACTGCGGCATAACCTCGTTCGATGCGGATATCTTCTGGGCCTTTGACCGCAAGTCAGGCGAATTCATGGAATGCGGCTTCGGCCCTGTCCGGAATCCTTATGACGCCAAATTTCATCGCAGCCTTCTCCAGTGGAAGACCGATGGATGCCTGTATGCAGCCATAGCGCTCCTGCATGATATTGACCGTTACTGGGAGGCTCCCGGCGGCGCCATAGTACGGCATAACCCTTTGACCGGCGAAACAGTCAAGCTTGCCATACCGCTCCCGCATCATTATATCCAGTCGATCTACCTGGCGCAGGAGACCGGAATTATTTACGGGATAACATTCACCCCTGAACAGATGTTCAGCTTTGATATCCGGAGCAGTGAAAGCCGTGATTTGGGACCATTGGGCAGCGGATTTGAAATGGGGCAGGGGGAAAACATTGAGATTGACGGCGAGGGATGCGCTTCGAGCGGGGTTTGGGTTGACCCGTGCCTGGCAGTCGACTCCCGGGCCTGACAGCCACAGGCAGTGCAAGTATGACCCGAAAACGCGAAAAAATATTTATTTTAACGATGGATTGCCCAATTCGGATGGAAACCGCGGACTTTCAAGGGTTGAAGGCCTGTTTAACCTTGCCGGGAAACTTTACGCCAGCGGTGGGAATGGATCGCTCTACAGGATAGATACCGCCACAGGCCGGGGAAAATATCTTTTCACGCCGGTCAGCGATCGGCGAAGCAGGCTCGCCTCCTTGCGCATGGCGCCCGATGGATTTGCCTATGGCGTTGTCGGTCGGGATGGAAAGTGCGAACTCATGCGGTTTGACCCGCAAAATGAAAAATACAAGTTGTTGGGTAAGATAGCCACCGCCGGCGAAAACTGCTGGCAGGTGCATGACATCTGCGTGACAACCGACGGCGTGATTTATGCCTGTGAGAACGACAACCCTGGCCGGAGCGGCTATCTTTGGGAAATAAACTTGTAATTTATTTGTCTCTTCTCAGGCCGGTTTGACACGTATTGTTCCGAAGGCCAATCATTCCGGCATCCGGATGCTGACTGCTGTTGTTGAGTTGTCTTTCAATTCGGCGGATATTTCTTTTTCTCTCTTTGGCCGCCGGTTTTCTGTTTTTTCCAGCACAATGCAGACACTGCCGGGCTTCTCGTGTGTTAATGTGATGATCCCGCCTGATTTTTTTAGATCGTCTTTCCGGATCGGGATTGAACGCCAAATATTAGCATGATGCCGCGCCAGCGCATCGCCCGTCCGTGCTTCAAGGCGGCCGAGAAGCATGCTGTAAGGCGTTTCTCCTGGAGAGTCG
>Ga0351897_1121_pt2 | contig 8408 bp, 7 predicted proteins | sample BONcelHT113001C4_FD_206876 | JGI IMG/M metagenome (GOLD analysis project Ga0351897, IMG submission 206876) | Enriched cells from coal bed in the Powder River Basin, Montana, United States - BONCAT cells T11 rep1 HSBNCT.T11.300.1.C4 ... | reverse complement strand
TGTTATCGCCTGTGAGCAAAATAGGACTAATTCCTCCGATAAAATCATTTAAGATCTCTGAATTAGAAAATTTAATGACTGACGGAAATTTTGAGATTGTTGAAACTGAATGTTTGCATCAAAGGTCACAACAATACTTCGTTGCAGCCAAGAAGATTTGAATAAATAATAGGAAATGAGATAAATATAATGGTTTTAGCGATATGGCTGATCCTTAAATGGTTCCATCCCTCGCTATTCATATTTAAAAATTCGTGTTCACAACGAAATGTCGTCTTACCGCAATTATTATTATCGAGACGCGGATAATGTGTCCGTCCATGCAATTGGACGCCAGGATTCATGCGATCGCTGAGGATTTGGGTGCAGACTTCTATGGCGTGGCCGATCTTGCGCCTGCCCTTGATTTCATCTTGTGGCAGGGGTGGAAGAGAGCCATACGGGCCGGTACTTGAGATCGAGAGTCGGTGGCAGTGGGCCGGGGGGCAAAAGCAGCGGGAAAGAAGGGCATAAAAGCGATAACCAAAGGCAAGTAGCTTCTGCGGTCCAACCGTTATGCTAAATATGATGTGGCAGCATCGTAAATAAGGATGCTAAAATGACCCTAATAATCGCTTTATCCGATACTCATCTAGAGAATGAGAAGCTTCCTCCCGCTATGGCCGTGCTCGCCAGCAAAGCGGACATCATCCTTCACGCCGGCGATTTTGTCTCCACGCAGTGCTATGCTGCCCTAGCCGATCTGGGAAGGCTGGAGGCTGTACATGGAAACTCCGACTGTCTCGCGCTGAAGAAGCTCCTGCCAGAGAGAAAGGTGATCGAGGTGGAGGGGGTCAGAATCGGCCTCGTGCATATGGCCTCGCACGGCCAAGATCTGGTGGGGGCAGAGATGATGGCCAGGGAGATGAATGTACAGGTGCTGGTTTTCGGGCACATCCATCGACCTCTCATCGAGAAGGGCAAGCGTCTGCTTATTTGTCCGGGCAGCACCACTTTGCCCAGGATGTCAGCGCCTTCGGTGGCCGAGCTGGAGATTGTGGACGGCAATGTGAGGGGCAATATCATTCCGGTGGGAAGCCCCGCCTGCAATTATCTTAAGTATGCCGATGAGCTGGCGAGAAAAGCACAAGGATCAAAAAAATAGTATTGATAACATTTCAATTCATGCTATCATTGGCGCGAAATCCGTAGCATTGACCACGAACCATACGCTGTTGACATTCTGGCCGAGGACATCTCCCGGCCTTATATCTTTGTAGTAGTAGTAAAGTGGCCATCCTCTGTAGGCTGTCTGCTCCATTCCATCCGTTCTTATGGCTGCTGTGAATTCTGAAGCGTTCAGACTTTCTGGTACGGATATATTTTCAGCGTAAAACGCAGGCCAGGCTACCATGCATTTATCGTAGCAGGTGCTGCTACCGTTGCCTGGAGCATCATTGGCAAAGTAGTAAAGGGAAAATCCGGTTTCGTTAACCAGATAGGTGCCCAAAGTCTCGTTGGTGGCCAGATTAACGGTGTATTCACCCATCTCATCAGCGGCTATGGCCATGCTTGCCGACAGAGAGAAAGCCAGCAGCAAGAAGCTTAGTTTGAATTCAAAAGACAACAAAATCACCCCAACTTACTTCGTCCTGCAAATTTTTAAATCTTTCGATATCATTATAATTATTAGTTATAAATATCAGTATTACTGGTCGGGATTATTAATTTTGACTGTTTTCATGAATTGCTTTAAGGATTGGGACATAGAGAGCTGATGTTTAAAATTAATTATAATTAAGATAATATCTTAAATGTATATTTCTATTTGCTAAGTAATGAATTCTGCTTCGTTTTCATAGATCTACTTGCACGATGTGGTTTTATTGGATAGAATAGAAGATAGAAGGATATATCTCTGAAGACCGCCGCCATGATACCGGCTTGGAGCTGACACATTCATGCAAGGCATCAAAGACAAGTTTCCACATCTGCCGGAAAAGATCTCTGGACTGCGAGAGCTGGCCTACAACCTGTGGTGGAGCTGGCACCCCGAGGGCCGGGCGCTCTTCAAGCTCCTCAATCGCCAGGGCTGGTATCTGAGCAATCACAACCCGGTAATGATGATCAACCGCATGGACCAGGGAGCGCTGGAGGCGGCCACATCCGATCCTCACTTTATGAGGCATTATGAATCCGTGATGGCCCGCTTTGAGAGCTACATGGATCCATCCACTGGCTGGTTTTGCACTCGTGTAGCTGATCCGGAAAAGTGCAAGATCGCCTACTTCTCAGCGGAATACGGCCTGCACCACGCTCTGCCCTTTTATGCGGGCGGCCTGGGCTTTTTGGCGGGAGACTTTCTCAAGGAGTGCAGCGATCTTGGCTTGCCTCTTGTGGCGGTGGGATTCATGTACCCGCAAGGGTACCTGCGCCAAATGATCTCGCCGGATGGCTGGCAGGTTGGGGCCTGCGAGATGATGGACCGGGAGAATGCGCCCATTAGAAAGATGGTAGACTCCAATGGAGATCCTATCACCATCAAGGTGCCGGTCATGGACCCGCCTATTTATTTGGAGGTCTGGGTGGTCCAGGTGGGGAAGACCAGCCTCTATTTGATCGATACCTCCAGCGAGGCCAATGAGCCCTGGAATCGCGTCATCTCCGACCGGCTTTATACTGGCAATCTGGAGCAGCGCCTGCGTCAGGAGATCGTTCTGGGCATTGGCGGCGTGTGCATCTTGCGCCATCTGGGAGAGGACTATTCCGTTCTTCATTGCAACGAGGGCCATCCAGCTTTTGCCGTCCTGGGGAGGATTCGGCAGAAGGTAGAAGGAGGAATGAGCTACAGGGATGCCTTCGAGCAGGTCCGTAGCACTACGGTCTTCACCACGCATACACCCGTGCCCGCAGGGCATGATGTTTTTTCCTATCAACTGATGGACAAGTACTTCGGCTCTTATCTGCCCACACTGGATCTCCCTCGGGATGAGCTCTTCCGCTTGGGGATGAATCCGGCCAAGCCGGAAGGCTTTAACATGACTGCCTTTGCCCTGCGCTGCAGTGCTTACCGAAACGCGGTGAGCAAGAAGCATGGAGAGGTCAGCCGAAAGATGTGGCAGCAGCTTTGGCCCGAACTCGCAGTTGACAAGGTTCCCATTGAGTACATCACCAATGGGGTGCATGTCCCCTCCTGGATTGACCGGCGCCTGGGTGACGTAATCTTCAACCGCTACCTGGGGAGGACATGGCTGGAGGAGCACGATCAGCCTGCTATCTGGCAGCTGATCGACGAGGTACCGGATAGCGTTCTCTGGGAGCATCATCGCTTTATGAAAGAGATGCTCATTACCAAGATAAGAGAACGGGCCCGAAATAAGTGGCGCAAATCCGGTTCGGATCCCAACAATGTCATGGCCTCAGGGGTGCTGCTTGATCCGGCTGCCCTCACTTTAGGCTTTGCCAGACGCTTCGCCTCTTACAAACGACCCACGCTCCTCTTGCAGGATATGGCCAGGCTGGCAAAGATCGTGAGCGATCCCTGGAGGCCGGTGCAAATCATCTTTGCCGGCAAAGCTCATCAGGACGACCAGCAGAGCAAGCAGCTATTGCAGCAGGTCTTCAATGCTGCCAAGGACCAGTCCTATGGTGGGCGCATCGCCTTTGTGGAGGATTACGATGAGCTCTTGGCTCAGTATCTGGTGCATGGCGTTGATGTCTGGGTGAACAATCCCCTGCCGCCCATGGAGGCCAGCGGAACGAGCGGCATGAAGGCCACCTTGAACGGCGTGCCGCAGCTTTCCGTCCTGGACGGCTGGTGGATCGAAGGCTACAACGGCAAGAACGGATGGGCAGTGGAGGGCGCGGGAGAGGGACCGGACAGGGACGCACGCGATGCAGCGGCCATCTACGATCTGCTGGAGAAGGATATTGTGCCTCTTTTCTATGATGTGGACGAGGATGGTGTCTCGCACGGCTGGGCAGCTGTCATGAAGGAGGCCATCAAGATGACAGGGCCGGGATTCTCCGCTCGCAGAATGGCCAAGGAGTACACGGAGAGGTTCTATCGCAAAGCACTGGAAGCGGCCATGAAGACGGATAGCGGAGGAGAGAGAGGGATCGTCAAGAGGGATCTGTTCGGCGGGATCTAAACAATTTTTCTTTTTTGGCTTTTTCGATTTACCTTCAAGGCATTCCTTTTGCGAAGGGTTTATCTACCTTCATGCCAACCTGATCGTTTCATAGGGTTATCACCATGATTTCTAAAGAAGATATTCAAGATATTTTGAAGGGATACGATAAGAACGATCTAACCATTGCTACCATCTGCTCACACAGCAGCCTGCAAATTTTCCATGGTGCGCGCCTGGAGGGCTTTAAAACCCTGGGAATCTGCATCGGTCAGCCGCCTCGCTTCTACGATGCCTTTCCCTTAGCAAAGCCTGATAAGTTCTTCTCTGTAGAGAGCTATAAAGCACTCCTGGATTATGCAGAGGATCTCGTAGCCGAAAACGTAATAATAATACCGCATGGATCTTTGGTTGAATATTTGGGAATCGAGAATTTTGAGTCGCTGGCTGTTCCCACCTTCGGAAACCGTCGCGTTTTAGCCTGGGAGAGCGACCGGGAGATGGAGCGAGAATGGCTTCTCAAGGCCGGAGTCAACGTTCCCATGCGATTTGAAACTGCGGAAGATATCGACCGGCCAGTCATTATAAAATATCACGGAGCCAAAGGCGGGCGGGGGTTTTTCATTGCCAAGACAAAAGAAGAACTGCAGTCGAAGATGAACACGGCGGAGAAGTACACTATCCAGGAGTTCATCTTGGGCACCAGATACTACATTCATTTCTTCTATTCGCCCATAAAACAGGATGGGTACCATCTTAGCAAGGGCTCTTTGCAGATGCTGGGCATCGATCGGCGCGTGGAGTCGAATGCCGACGAGATCTTTCGCATCGGAAGCATGAAAGAGCTGGCCGAGGCCGGCATCTATCCCAGCTTTGTGGTCACGGGCAACCTGCCGCTGGTCCTTCGCGAGTCTCTCCTGCCCCGTGCCTTTGAGCTGGGAGAGAGGGTCGTCGAAACCAGCCTGGACCTCTTCGGCGGAATGATCGGCGCCTTCAGCCTGGAGACGATAGTCACCGATGAGCTGGAGTTCAAGGTCTTCGAGATCTCGGCCAGAATCGTTGCTGGCACCAATCTCTACGCAAGCGGATCGCCCTACTCGGATCTCATAGAACCGGGCCTCTCCAATGGTCGGCGCATTGCCCAGGAGATCAAGTCGGCCAATGAGAAGAACCTGCTGCATGAGATCATAACCTAAGAAGAAAGGCTTATCTTGGAGTGGTCTCTAGAGGTGCCAATATGTCAGGCCTTATTAAGACCTTCCAAGAGGCCACGCTGCTACAGTGCGGCTTTTTAGAGAAGCTGTTGGATCTGGATATGGCAAGCGTTGCTGCCTTTTCCGACTCCATGGTAGATTTTTTGAGACCGTCGCCGGACAACAAGTTTGTCTATGGCCTTGCGGCGGGCCGGTCCGCTCTCGCTCTTTACAGCTTCTTGCAGCTTATCCAAAACCACTTCGATAACGTATTTCCTTTCACGCTGGAGGATCCCGTGCAGAGGCACTACCGCAAGGGCAAGAACCTGGGAATTGCCATCTCCGGCTCCGGAGAAACACAGGCTGTAAATAAATATATAAGTGATATCATCACTCTGGGCGGCGATATCAAGCTGATAACTGCCAATGAGAATGGAACAGCCTATAAGATGGTGAGCGAGTACGAGCGAGGATCTGTTCTGGTGTTCACGGCCAGGACGAAACAGTCTACCGATAAGGATACGAGGTCCAGGCTCTCTCCCATGGGCACTGAGTTTGAGCTGCAGGTACTGGCCTTTTTAAATGCCCTTTTCGCAGACGTCCAGTCCCGGCTGAAGGGTGTCTGCGATCCTGCCTGTCCGGAATACCGCACCACAATAAAGGACTTTGAACAAAACGCTCGCCTTATCTCCCAAATGGACCCCGAGCATCTGGAGAACTGGTTTGGCAGGCTGCTACCCCGCAGCGGCAGATACATCATAGGGGGCGTTGGCAGATCCGGCCTGGTGGCCCGCGCCTTTGAGATGAGGTTCACCCACCTGAATAAGATCAGCTACTGGGAGAGAGATTTCAATACGCCCAGCTTTCAGATTGGAGACGTTTACATTCCCATAACCGGAATTGGTAACACCTATGAAGCCTTAGAGGGAACGGCCACGGCTCTGAGCAAGGGCGCTGATGTGATGCCAATTACTGCCAATCCCTCCTCCCGGCAGGTCATGATGCTTAAGAAGCATGGCAAGGAGAAGGACATTGCCGTGATACCAGTAAAGCCAGAGTACAGAGAGCTATTCAGCGGAGACACGAGCTCCACCACCTGGCTGATGTCCGAATATACCAAATTCCGCAATCCAATCTTTGAGATCAATGCATCAGTGTTCACCAATAGCGTTGTGGCCGTGGGCGCGGAGTTTTTGGGCATCTTGGAAACGGGCATGAGAAGGATGCACGTATAAATTATATTGAAATGGAGTGGGGGATGATTCCGGGCACAAATCAGCGGCAAAGACCGGTTCATCCAACTGTAGGATCCTGATTGTTTGGATTTGGACCTAAGTGATGGTGCCAAAGGCGCATCTGCCATCGGTGGAGGCAATACTTGCCTCTTTGCCAATGTGGTCGTTCCTTTTGGTATCCCGGCCCAGCCTCATGGCACCTCCGGTCCATTGGGTCAGCTAGGGAATATCATAGCGCATAATATTTAAAAAATTAATGAAAATCTACTTCAAAGTTCTGTCAAAAAAGCTCACCATCTGCCAGAAGGCATCTTTGGCCGCAAAACTTTCTGATAGCTGGCCATCCTTGATCATGAAACCGTGCGGCTCTCCCTGATAAACCTTCAACTCGAAGTACTTGCCGGTGGCATTTAATTCTTCAGCATAGCGATAGATATCCGAGACCTTGATGGGAACATCATAGGTTCCATGAATTATCAGCAGGGAATCATTTAGCTGGGAGATGAAGTCAGCTGGCCTCGACTCATTGAGGAAGCCTCCCGAGTAAGGGAAGCCGTAGAAGGCAACACCGGACTGGAAATCCATCTGGGGCAGAAAGAGCATGGTGTACCTTCCCCCGGCGCAAAAGCCGGTCAAACCCAGCATCTCGGCGTCGACATCCGCTCTCTCTTTCAAGAAGGCTGAGCAGTCCTCAATGAGCCGGCCTACCGTCTCATCGCTGGGAGTTCTGTTAAAGTTCTGCCACTGAGGAGCAATGACCACATAGCCTTCCGAGGCGAACTGGTCCGCCAGAGTCATGTATCCCGGCTGAAGCCCGTTAAAGGAGTGGATCATCACCACGCCGGGCCATTTGCCTTCTGCAACAGGAACGGCCAGGTATGCGGGAAAGGTCATGTTCCCACTGGAAATATTTATGCTCTCGTTTTTCACCTGGCTTACAGCAGCACCTTCTCTTCGTTTAAAATCCGCCAAACCAATAGCGGAATATACAAGGAGAAGACGGGCACTGACCACAAGGAGCCAAATGCTATTGGCGTAAGCAAATATATGACTAGGACACCCAAGTACATAGGGTGGCGGATGACGGCATATGGACCTGTTGTGATGACTTTTTGATCCTCCATTACTTCTATGGTGCGAGATGCATAGCTGTTCTCTTTAAAGACCCAAAGAATAAGACAGTAACCAAGGAATACTCCTGCGTCAGCTGCGATTGCCAGAGAAGTCGGTATTTGATCCAAACCATGCAGCCTAAGATCAATGGCAATAGTCAGAAATCCTCCCAAGAATATAGCGGTTCCCAAGATGACTATGGTCTGTTGTTCTTGTTCTTTCTCACGGTACTTCATCCTACGCTCCAGTAGCTCAGGATCTGATCTCAGGAGATAACTCACTGCTGCAATAATAGGTATGATTAAAACTACCCAATAGAGCCAGCCTTGCCAGTATTGGAGGGTACCAGCTAAAGCAAAGATGATAACTGGAATTAGAAGGGCTGCCAACCCGAATCTGATGATAACCTGTTTCTTCAGCACATCCAGTCGTTTCTGGTCAATATGTGTTCACCTCTTACATCCGAACTTATCTACTGGACCTCAAATTTTCGATTTCCCGGTTGATTCGCATCTCCGGTGGTTAAATCAGGTTCTGTCAAGGCATCTAGTGCCTTTCGGATAACTACTCCCACAAATAGATCTATAAGGTATGCTATTAGCCATTCCTCGTGAAAGTGCGTTGCGTCTGCTGGGCGAAGATTTAAAAATCATGTATCAAAAAATATAAAACTATAAATTGGGGGAGCCGAGAGCCGAGGTGCCAGACGGCCCCTCAGGCGTAAATATCCCCGCGCTCCACCTCTCGGGAGGCCTTCT
>Ga0351897_1179_pt1 | contig 8615 bp, 14 predicted proteins | sample BONcelHT113001C4_FD_206876 | JGI IMG/M metagenome (GOLD analysis project Ga0351897, IMG submission 206876) | Enriched cells from coal bed in the Powder River Basin, Montana, United States - BONCAT cells T11 rep1 HSBNCT.T11.300.1.C4 ... | reverse complement strand
TTGGAGTCTATGAAGATCAGGCGTCCCATATTCTCTTTACCTCAAGAGGATCGATTTTGGATCGCTCAATACATCCCTTCAGCTCCGTCTCGAATTGGTTTATATCAATTATGGGCTTAATCACCACATTTCCATCAACAAGTCTCACTTCCACTTCATCCCCATCTTTCAAACCTGCTTTTTGGATTATATTTTTAGGAAAGGAAAGCATATCGCCAACAAGTTTCGCTTTGATCATCCACACATCTCCACTCAGCAATATGCATCCAAACTTAATTAAATCTCTCTTTGAAGCGGCAGCTCATCCAAAAGCAAAATACAGCCTGCGCTCGCAGGCCCGGTCCGAACGGCCACGCACCCGCCTGCCCTGCGCGCGCGGGAGCCTGGCATAGCAGACATCCTTGCATATCCTGCAGACGGAATCATCAAGGCTGAATCTGGCAATTGTGGCTGTCTGTCAGGGCCACAATGAAATCCAGGAAGCCCTCTTGAAGAATAGCTTGCAGATCATCGAATCTTGAATTCCGGTTTGCCCGTGTTTTTCTGGCATATCCAGTTACACTGTATCCCGGCCAGGTCCCCACTCATCCCCCACCTCAAAGCCTTCGAGGGTGACTTTGAGCCTATTGATCACGAAATCAATGACCGCCCGGCCACGCAGATCTATACCAGATTCCTCATCGAGCAGCTCCTCATAGAGCTCTTTGGTCACTTCCTCATAGTCGTAGTATGAATATTCCAGGTTAACGCTATCTTGTATCTGCTTTTGTAGTCTAACGATGGCGTTTTTCATGAGTACGTAGTTTTCCTCTACAGGAGTGTCTAAACCTAGCTGAGAAAATTTGCTGTCGAGTGCCTGCATACATTCGTAATGGTTGCCTCCTAATGCATCAATAATGCCTTTCTTTACGGAAGCTACTTCATTCTCATCCGCTGTTTGCTCATTTTCCTGCATTCCGATCACTTCCTTTCTCCTTGATTCTCTCTATAATTCTTTGAAATGGCTCCCACTCACCTGCTATTGCTTAAATTGGATTCTTAGATTTTCTGAGCGAATTCAAAATTTTGAGGAAATCGCTAGGCAGAGATCAGAATAGATAAGAAAAAGTCTTTTGAATCCCTGCTCGATTCATTTTTGCGATTGCTTAGTTTTTGCTTCAGCCTTTACATCGGCTTTCGCCTTATCCAAATCAGCTTTTGTATGGGCCATCTTCTTCTCTACTTCAGCTTTCGCCTTTTCAACTTCAGCCTTTACATCGGCAAATCCTTTCTCTGCATCAGCCTTTGCATAAGCCAGCTTCTTCTCTATCTCAGTCTTTGCCTTCTCTATCGTTTCATTTGTCATTTTTTGAATCCTCCTTCTTTTCGTGCTTATGATCTAAATACGGCTTCTCTGAATTTAAATTTTTTGATTTAAGAATTATTATATATGTATAATATATACACGCAAATCCAGAGATGTTCAAAATTTCATTGACACTATCTGGACTGGTGGCCAAAATGCTAAAGGTTAACGCTGCAATAATCAATAATCAAAAGGAGCGGGCATGCTCAACCCAGCGGTCGCCAGGTAGATCCTAGTGGTCTTGTCAGCCAGTCCCTCCCGGAGCTGGCTGCGGCGGCAATCGAGCTGTTCGGAGACAGCACCACCGCATTCGTGCGAAGCGGGTCCGTCCGAGCGGCCACGCGCCCGCCTGCCTGCGCGCGGGAGACCGATAGAGTGGCGTCCTGCTTGAACCCAAGCCCTGCTTTCAAACCATTATCTGTAACTGGTGATGCGGATATAATCACGACGACGAAATCCATAGATCTAGATGCCCATTCGTCCGGGGAGCCGGGAGCCAGCTATTGCGAAATAACTTTAAATCCGAAGCTTGCAACAATTTAATGGTTGATTCACTCATGGAAAAGCTGCATTTGCCAATTCTTATCGAAATCGATGAAGACGGCTTGTACATAGTTAGCTGCCCGCTTTTCAAGGGATGTCACTCCTGGGGCGAGACCATCGATGAAGCCATGGAGAACATAAGAGAGGTCATTGAGATGTGCCTGGAAGAGACAAAAATCGATAATCTCAATACCTTTGTTGGTTTCAGAGACCTGGAAGTAGTTCGAGATGCAAAAGCTTCCTGCGATTGATGCCCAAGAACTCTTGAGATTTCTGAAATCCACCGGATTTTCTGTTATTAGGATGAAGGGATCCCATATTAACCGCAGAGCTGCAGAGTTCGCAGAGCCGTCTCCGTCCGTTCGTCCTCCGCGTTCTCTGCGCCTCTGCGGTTCGATCCGTAGCTGCTAGGTTATAATTTTCATATAATAATAGGAAACGGCGATCGTTTCCCAAAATCCAGCCCCCGGAGAAACCACCTCAGCCGGACTCCAGCTCCACCAGGCCCCTGGCCCGACCGGCCTACTGCCCGCCCTGACAACCACGCAGCAATCCCGGAACCCACCCCACGGGGAGGCAGTTTGCGAGACTTAGGTGTCCGACAAAAGCATCTTCCTGAGTTAGCGAGAGCGAAAGGCTTTATCTGATCAGTGATAACAATTATGCTGATGTTTGCGGAGTACATTAAAGCGGCAATGGAAAAAGCGACCTACGAGATAATCGACGATCCTGAGCCATTTTATGGTGAGATTCCTGAGATTCAGGGCGTATGGGCGTCAGGAAAGACGCTTGAGGCTTGTCGGGACGACCTTATGAGTGCTCTCGAAGATTGGATAGCGTTCCGCCTTAGGACAGGAAGATCTATTCCTTCGATCGGTGGAACTTCAATTTCCGTCTCATCGGAGCCGATTAGCGTTGTCGAATAAACTTAACTCCCGTCTCACGACGTGAGCTTGTAAGACGATTGAAGAAATTAGGATTTGATGGCCCTTACCCAGGATCTAAACATGAGATCATGGCCAAAGGAGACATGTCTATCATAATCCCTAATTCACACCGTGATGAAGATATTGGTGCCAGCCTGATAACTAGAATACTAAAGCAAGCAGCCCTTTCTCGGCAGGATTGGCTAGATTCAAAGTAAGAGGTTTTGAATATCATATTAATCTAGCAGGATGTTTTTTCAGTTCCACCAAGGACCGAAGCCAGACGGGCGGCCCGTTCCCTCGAGCGCATGCGTGCGGACCCTTTGGCGAGCGGCGCAGCAACCCCGGACGGCCCGGTCCGATGGCCGCAGGCACGAGCGCAGCCCGAGGCGAGAGGCCGACGGGTGATCTGCAGAAAAATCTTATATACTTTTAGGATATACATTATCTTATGTCAACCGCTGTTTATAGCATCCGCATCGAAGATCGTATACGCCAGATGATGGATGAGATGTCTGATGTCAATTGGCAGGGAGAGATCAAGCAAACAGTGGAGAGAATGGTTCGGGAAAAGAAGAAAGAAAGGCTCCTTGCCGAGGCTCAGGAACTGTGGAAGCATCAAGAGCCCAATGCAATCGGTGCTGCGGAGATGATACGGGAGGATCGAGATGCTTGATAAAGTAGCTTTGGATTCAAATATCCTGGCAGCTATGTTTTTCAAAGAGGATGCCTCTCAAAGAGCTCTGGATGCAGTTACCAAACCGGATTTGATCACTCTGGACCTTGCAGTGATTGAGGTTGGAAACGTCGCCTGGAAACAGGTGACTCTATTCGGGAGGGACAGGGATCTAACTCTCAAAGCTCTGCAGAAATGCCAGACATTTATCTCCGAGGCGTGCGATGTCGTCAGAGCGCAGGATATGATGGCCAAGGCATATGATATCTCGATTGTTACTACAGCGTCCTTTTATGATTCCCTCTTTTTAGCCCTGGCAGAAAAAGAGCAAGTCCCTCTATTGACTTTGGATAAGAAACTGTACAATAAAGCTAATTCTTCATTTAATGTGCAATTGATTTAGCGTGCACGATTGAGATGTCGTGATGTTATTGGAAGCTAATGTGGCATCTTCTGGCTCCTCAGGCCCGACCGGCCTCCTGCCCCCTCATACGAGCGCTTGCCAGACAATCCAGCCCGCCCTGACAAGGGCGCAGCAAGTCCGGACGGCCCGGCCCGCATGCCGCGGCCACGAACGCAACCGGAAGCCAGGCAAGACAGCACCCACGGTCGAGCGTCAACCATGCGCTGCTGCCCACCGCCTGCAAGGATCGCTAAGCGGGAGGCTGCCGAGAATTCTTTTTAAAAGTCTCTGTGCGTCCTCTGTGCGCTCTGTGAGCTCTGTGGTGAAATCGTTAGTTGTCAGGCAATAATTTTCTGCCAATAGTAACCGCAAATCGTCATCGGTCCCAAAATCCAGCCCCCGGAGAAGCCGTCTCAGCCGGAGTCCAGCTTCACCAGGTTCTCAAGCCCGACCGGCCTTCTGCCCCCTGATACAAGCGCTTGCCTGGCAAACCGACCCACCCTGACAACCAGCGCATCAACCCCGGACGGCCTGGCCCACGGACGGAAAGCTCACGAAAAGTTGCCTATCTCTCGTTTACAACTGCGTTGGGATCGATTCGCAGTTTTGGTCAGACAAAGAGCAATGTTTTTAGAGTTGTAAATCCTTTAAATTAGCGGATAAAATATGGAGATCATCGACCTTATCAAAAACCACGCCAATGATATCAAGATTCTTTTTAGCGTCAGGCGAATCGGTATCTTCGGATCCTTCGCCCGTGGTGAGCAGAAGGATTCCAGCGATGTTGATATACTGGTGGAATTTGAGAAGCCCACATTTAAAAACTTCATGAACCTTTCATTCTACCTGGAAGATCTCTTGGAAAGAGAGGTGGATCTGGTCACCGTAAAAGGACTTCACCCGCGCATCCGGCCTTACGTGGAGAAGGACGTGATCTGGTCTGAATAAAGATGTAGAGCTACTGGGACACATCCTTGAAGAGATGGATTTCATTGCAAAGTATTGTGCTGTCGTTGGCATAGAGACGTTGATGGCAGATGAAGTTTTCCGCAGAGCCTGCGTGAAATCCTTGGAGATCATTGGAGAGGCATCCAGGAATATCTCGGATGATTTGAAAACGTCGCACCCAGAGATTCCATGGAGACAGATGATCGGCATGAGAAACAAGCTGGTTCACCATTACTTTGGAGTGGACTGGAGATCGTGAATGATGCCCTTAAAAATGAGCTTCCAGAGATAAAATTAAAACTGGCGAAAATATTAATATGAACCCTCAGGCCCGACCGGCCTCCAGCCCGCCCTGACGACAGCGCCGCAACCCCGGACGGCCCGGCCACGGGTGACAGTCCAAGAGCGTAGCTGGGAGCCGGGCAAGGCAGTAGCCACGGTCAAGCGGCAACCGGGCGCTGCTGCCCATCGCCCCGCAAGGATAGCAATGCAGGAGACAACCTTGAAGTCTGCCAAAACGTTTCTGTGCGCTTCTTGCGCCTCTGCGTTTTTTCTTCTCGTAACCTTAGATTTAATTCTCCAGCTACAATTATTAACCGCAGAGCCGCAGAGTTCGCAGAGCCTCGCAATCTACTTATTTATAAACACTTGAAAAGAAGTGTACTGTTTCTGAGCAATAGTCGTCTCCGTCCGTTCGTCCTCCGCGTGCTCTGCGCCTCTGCGGTTCGATCCGTAGCTGCTAGGTTATAATTTTCATCTAATAATAATAAGAAACATACTTCTCAATCTTTTCTATGGCCTCGTTAATATCACGCAGCTGCTCCTTGTCATCCCTCAAAGGGGCACCGCCTCGCTCAGGACTCTGTCTCGAATTCGCTCTCGCAGGCCACGGTCACTAACTACATCGACCTTGATTTTCAGTAGGGATTCAAGCTCTCGGATCATGGCGGAATGAATAAGCAAAGTTGCGCCTGGAATAAACTCTACCAGGATATCGAGATCGCTCTTTGAGTCTGCTTCGCATCGAGCAACTGAGCCAAAGATCCTGACATTGCGAGCGCCATGCTTTGCAGCAATCTTTAGAATCTCCTCTCGCTTTTTATTCCGGAGATCTTCAATACGCATAAATTATTATCCGCCGTTCAAGAAGATCAAAGCTTCGATCCATATGGTTGCGTTGCATAGCGGCGACATCTCTTTCCAAAGAATCCCGACACCAGGAAAAAACCTTATCAGGCTCCAGCTCTAGGCCCGACCGGCCTCCTGGCCCCGATTGCAGCGCATGCCAAGCAATCCAGCCCGCCCTGTATATTTTCTTTATTAAACTCCATTTCGTGCGGTCATTTTATCTATCATGAAAAGAATATTGTTCTCAATGAGCGTGTAAAGACATGACTGAAACAACAGTAGAATCAATATTTGGCGTGAATGCTGGTGTCGTATGGCGAGCAATTAATCAAAATGGTCCAAGCAACATTGGCGATCTTGTGAAAACTACATCCATGAGCCGTGAAGAAGTCTATGGTGCTCTTGGGTGGCTTGGTCGCGAGAACAAGATCGCCGTAGAGAAGCGCGGACGGGCAATTGTATTCTCATTACGAGAGTCAGAAGGGCGTTCGGAAGGATCTAAGGGCACAACAATAGGAGATTCTTTGCCACAAGAGCAAACAACGCATCATACAAGAGTTCTGCCAAAGAAGACCACAAAAGCAAAAAAGACCACAAAAGCTCGCAAGGTCAAAGCCCCACTCAAACAAAGCGAAAGGAGCGATGAATTTCTACTTCATTAGTTGTTATACTTGCTTCAATTAGGGTGAAAGCTGCGGGCAAAAAGGAGACAAAGCGCATGGTGACTTCCAATTTCGTCAGGCAAAATATCGAAATGTCTCACAATGCAGTCTCGATTGCATAGCAGGAAGAAGAATAATAATGTTCAATCAATCTGAAACATGGAGGCGTATGTATAGTAAAATTAGCAATTTTGCCCGCATGAAATATGTCCTCATAGCCATTCTTCTGTTCCTCATTGGGTTAGTCCTGATGCTGACATTCTTCCTGATGATTACAGTACCTTTTGCTCTAGCAGCTTGGGCATGGGGAGGGATATTCCTTTACCTAGCCGCAATAAGAAGACCTTACAGCGACTTTGCTGCAACATTAAGATGGCATAAATCACGCAAAAAATATGTGTAATATTTTTCATTTGATTATTTGCTACTCTGGCATCTATAGCCTTAATCTGGGGGACTGTCTTTGAAGCACTCTATTTCGATGGTCACGTTCTTGATATGCTCTTTTAACACATTAATGCGACTTTCCAATAGGCGTTTCAAATTCTCTGGCATGATAGAATCATAATCTATCGGTGCAACATATCCCATCTCGCCATACAAGAGTGGGATCTCACCGGGTAGTGGTGGTTCATTCCTATCAACTATGGAAAAATCACCCATAGATGAGAACAAACCAACTGGTTTATTTTTATCTCTATCGAGCTTTGAAACTTGAACTTTTCCTTTGATCAATAATTCATTAGTCGCTTGCTCTGTTGTCATTTTTTTGCCATCTATATAGACCCACTCGCCTTTGGGGCTTCCATAGTATACTTTCATATCCATTTCTAAACTCTCCACTAATTATCAATAGCAGTCTAATGCTAAATATCTTTCCTCAAAAAAATGTTCCTATCTAAAGTTCATTGTGTTGCTTAACTCATTGTCCACTCCAATAGGTTCATGTTCAAACTTACGGTTGACTTGCTGTACCCGGTTTCCTGAACCAGTTCATCCAGAGACACAGGCTCTTTTGCTGAAACTGCCAATCCCCTAAGAAAACCTATCGAGTCACTATATCCTTTGATTCTGGCCCACTGGATACAGGCATTTACGATGTGCCTCCTCACATCCTGATTTGAAGAGCTTCCTATTGATTATTGATTAGGGCAATTGCAGTCTTTAGTTCTTGTTTGGCGTTCTCCAGCACCTCACGCTGAATCTCCATGCGAATCATCAGAACCACAAATACTGAGAAAGTCGTGATGAGGGCAAAGACGATCGACAGCACTGTCACCAGCCCGAAGTTGCTGATGATGTTGAAGGGCGAGGACATCAGAGCGGCAAATCCGAAGACTACGGTCATTCCTGATGAAGAAATTCTGGCGCTAAGGAAGCCTATCATTGATGCATGCGTCAAATCTGCCCAAAAAAATGGGTGGAGCGATGCGATGGGAATACTCAGAGGCACTCTCTTCTTGGAGCGCGAACCAATGTCCCTTGATGCGCTGGCCGAGATGACAGGCTACAGCAAAACTACAGTGCGCTCTAATATGAGCTACCTCGAAAACCTCGGCATGGCTCGTCGCGTCGTAGGTCCGGTAGGCAAGCAGCATCGATACAAGCAGCATCGCTATGCACTGGAGACTGATACAGAAGCAATGAGGCCGGTGGTCCTGTCAGCGGCGAAGGAGGAAGTCCATTCGGTCTTGCAGGCCCTCAATCAAATCGAAAAGAACCTTGAGGGTCATTGCTTGGAAGCTGAAAAAATGAGCACGATCATGCTAAAAACAAGACAATTTTATGAGGAGATGGACAGAATTTTGCAGCTTATGGACCAGTATACCTTGAAAGAGCTTATTGAGATCTTAGAGAGAAATAAGAAGTAGAATTGGCCAATTCTATAATATGACCGACCATGCCCAAGAGCTTGAGGCGGCAGCAAGGGACATTGACCTCGAATCCTTGCAGGCGGCAAAGTCCGCCGTCGCCGCATCCTGCC
>Ga0351897_1178_pt1 | contig 8736 bp, 6 predicted proteins | sample BONcelHT113001C4_FD_206876 | JGI IMG/M metagenome (GOLD analysis project Ga0351897, IMG submission 206876) | Enriched cells from coal bed in the Powder River Basin, Montana, United States - BONCAT cells T11 rep1 HSBNCT.T11.300.1.C4 ... | reverse complement strand
CGATGCAGTACATTTATGTTGATGCAAGCTACCTCAAATCCGCTATGGCTGAAAACATGTAACCAAAGCTTTTCTTGTCATCACAGGAATCCGTGATGATGGACATAGCGAGATTCTTGGTGCCGAGATCACTGACAATGAGGGCGAAGGATTCTGGTCCGGATTCTTTGATGAGCTAATAGATCGCGGTTTGAAGGGTGTTGAGCTGGCAGTTTCAGATAGCCATAATGGAATACAAAGCGCAGTCTCGTCAAGGTTTTTGGGCGCATCATGGCAGATGTGCCAGTTCCATTTCAGCCGGACGGTGCTGATTATGGGATAAGGAAGTGGTTGAAGAAACGCTCAGAGAAGGATTCGAAGATTAAGCTTGGAGTTGCCATCCTCATGGTATCAACGAGGAATGGCTGACTAGTAGAGAACATTTATCTATGATCGAGGAGTGAATGGATGTGGATCTAGGGCCGGAATTTTACAGAAAATTCGGCACACTACCTCTTGCAGGGAAAAATCCGACTTGATATCAGAGACTCTCAGCTCTTTGAACGTTGTTAATCCAAATCCAAAGGGCTTAATTTATATCTATGCAAAGGAATGAATAGTGTACATGCTTGCAATGATTTCCGGTATAAAAAGCAAAATGCAGCGGAGAGTTCCTCTATGAAATCCTGGCCCTCATTGGATCTCTCTCTGATCTTGAAGCATAATCCAGAGATTTGGGATCTGTTTACGAAAAAAGAGGAGTACGCACCGGGATTGCGGGATCGACATTCCCGGTTTCCTCACTACATCAGTACACAGGGAAATTGTCTGGAAGCCCGGGCCTCACAATACCTGCAAGAGCAAGGCTTCAGCATGACCTACCCGGAAGGCAGACGTTTTGCAGTCTGTCTTACTCATGATATCGATTGCGTTTATATATCAAAAGACTGCATATTTGAGGTCCTTAAAAACATGGGCAATCAGCCGGGGGCACGAGCGAATCTCGCTTTGAGAATTCCGTTCTACCTCCTCCGTCAGAATTCCAATCCCATCTGGAATTTTGAGATGATCATGGATCTGGAGCGAGAATACGGGGCAAAATCCACATTATTCTTTCTGGCCGCCGAAAGGGACCTTGGCCGGGCCACCAACTACCGGATAGAGAATCTCAAGGATGAACTGCGGCAAATCCAGGCTGCAGGCTGGAGCGTGGGGCTGCACTGTGGCTACCATTCCTATGATCAGCAAGCGGAGTTGGCTAAAGAAAAACTGAGGTTAGAAAAGGTGCTGGGCAGAAAGGTTGCCGGCTGCAGAAACCATTATCTACGCTTCAAAGTCCCAGAAACCTGGGAGTTGATGAGCCAGGCTGGATTTAAGTACGATTCTACATTTGGCTATGCAGATTTTGCCGGATTTAGAAACGGCATGTGTTATCCATTTAAGCCCTTCAACCTGAAGACTGAAAAGGTGATCCCAATCTGGGAGATTCCGCTGGTAATTATGGACGGAACACTTTTCGATTACATGAGCCTTGATGCGGCGGGTGCCTGGCAGATCGCCCGGCAGCTCATCGATACCGCTGAGAAGCTGGGCGGGGTCATAACCATTTTATGGCATAATACCTATATGCTAGGTGAGAATATCAAATTTTATCGGAAAATCTTGGATTACTGTCAGGAGAAGAATGCCTGGATGACGAGTTGCGATGATCTTTATGATTGGTATGACCGGCAAACGACGGACCTTTGAGATGATGATCTCATGACGACGAGGATCTTGCTGACCGACGCCGGCTATAAACACACCCTTGGGGCGGTAAGGACTTTAGGAAAAAGAGGATTCTATGTGATGGCAGGCTCAGCCTCCCGCCACAGTATCTCCTTTTATTCCAAATACTGCCGTGAGAGGGTGATCTATCCCAGTCCCAACTATGAGAAGGATTTTGTGGGCTTTTTATGCGACTATGTCCGTGAGAAAAATGTGGACGTCATACTGCCCATCGGCTATCTGGCCTCAACCGCCCTTTCCCTGCATAAATCGGAGTTTGAGGGGCTGGCGAATTTGCCTGTAGCCGATTACGAATTTATGCAGGTTGCCGGGGACAAGGACCGTACCATGAAGTTCGCGGCATCTCTGGGGATCAAAGTGCCCAGGATGTATACGGAAAATGATCCTGTGTCCTCTTTTCCCGTAGTTGTAAAGGGCTTGTTGGAGTCGGGGAAGGTAAGCTATGCCAACTCCCATCAGGACCTATCTCGACTCAATCTCGAAAATTCCCTGATTCAAGAGTACATTCCAGGCGAAGGCTATGGATTTTTTGCTCTCTTCAACCGGGGAAAGCCCCGTGCAATATTTATGCACAAAAGGATCCGGGAATACCCCATGACGGGAGGTCCCAGCACTCTTGCCGAGAGCATCTATGATGAGGAGCTGAAAAGGCAGGGCCTCCTGCTACTTGAAGCATTGAACTGGCATGGTGTGGCCATGGTGGAGTTTAAAAAGGACCGCAGGGATAACGAGTTCAAGTTGATGGAGATAAACCCTAAGTTCTGGGGGTCTTTGGATCTGGCCACCGCGTCAGGAGTGGATTTTCCTTATCTGACAACCAAGATGGCCATGGAAGGCGATATTGAGCCGCTTTTTGCATACAAAACAGGAGTTCGATTTCGCTGGCTGTTTCCCGACGACACTATGCATCTCCTATCCAATCCAGGGTGTATGGGGACATTTATCCGCGACTTTTTTGATAAAAATACTAAAACCAATATATGGCTCGGCGATATCATTCCCAACATCCTTCAAGTGGGCGAGACTGCAAGGCAAGCGTTAAGGCGAGTTAAGAGCGGCACGCTTCGATATCCATTCGGCAGGCCCGAGGTGAAGGATTGATACTGGAGCTTCATATTCATTCCAGGTATTCTTATGACTCTCTGCTCGATCCGGAGATGATCATCAGAGTTGCCAGAGATAAAGGCCTAAATGGTATTGCAGTAACTGATCACGAAACCATAAAAGGAGGACTGGAAGCTCAAAGAGTCAACAAAGATCCCGGATTTGCGGTAATTGTAGGATGCGAGGTGAAGACCGAAGTGGGAGATATCACCGGCCTATTTCTGCATGAGGAGATAAAATCCAGGAATTATTGGGATGTCATCGATGAGATTCGGGAACAAGGTGGGATAGTCGTGCTGCCTCATCCCTACCGGGGTCACAAGCTTAACGAGGTCCTGATCTCTGCCGTGGATGCCATCGAAACCTTCAACTCTCGAACCGGCAGAGCCGAGAATATCCTGGCCGAAGAGCTAAGAGAGAAGCATGGTAAGGCGGCGGTGGCGGGAAGCGATGCCCATTTTTACTCGGAAATCGGATTGGGTAGGACCGAGGTAAATGACAGCGAGCCGGAGGATATACCGGCTCTGATTCTGGGAGGAAAAACGGCAGCATTGGTTGGCGGGTTATCTGATTCATATCTGCAAAGCTGCAGCCAGTTGATCAAAGCAATCAAACTGAAACGATATTCTGCGATCCCCAGACTGCTGGCCAGCGCATCAGCCGGTTACCTTCTGCGGTATTGAGGAACTTGGGGATCAGTCTGAATGGCAACTACCTATTAATCGTCAGGATTTGTTCATATCTTTGGGCCAGAGTACGCCAATCGTACCTCTCAGCCAGTTTCCGATTCCCTTCACGGTTGTTTTCCCGCGATAGAATGAAATTTACCTGGCTAATAAAGCTCTCCACATCATCGTAATAGTATATCTCATCCCCCAGCAGCCTCTCCAGAGCGACCATGCGGTTGGAAAGCACCGGCCTGCCGCAGGAGAGGTAGTTGAAGACCTTTCCCCCCACGGTCTCTTGATTCTTCTTCATGTTCTTGAGCGGATTGAGACCAATGTCCATGGCAGAGATATATTTACTCAGTTCCGAATATTTTATGGAGCCTGTAAATAATATTTTATCTGCAACGCCGCACCTCTCCGCCAGACACTTGATCTTTTCACCGTAATCTGTAAAAAGACCCGGCCCCACCACCATCAGTTTCGCATCAAGGAAAGGCATGGCCTCTACTACCGTCTCCAGGTCAACCCAGTGCTCCAGCGAGCCGACATAGCCCAGGACATTTCCCTTAAGCCCCAGACGGCTTTTGCATTCGTCCTTGGAAAGGGGCACAAGCAACTGCGAGTCAACGCCGTTGGGAATCACAGTCACATTCTTAGCTCCCATGCCCATGAGCAGGCTCTTGAACTCCTCTGTAACAGTTATTACCGCTCTGGTTTTTTTAATGTTGAATCGGACGATAGCGCCAACCACGGCTTTTACCAGCGCGCCCAGGGCCGATCCCGGGTAATAAACGGATGCCGATTCCTCCAGATGATCTAGATAGTCAAAGACCACAGGCACCCCGGCAAAGCACGCGGCGAGAGACGGCAGTATGTTGGCAGAAACAATGAGATCAATCTTCTCCCTGGCCACCACCTGTCGTATTTTCCATAGGTGAATGGGAAAGTTCAGCAGGTAATAGAGTGATGGATCATCCGTCTCGATCCAGCTCGTAGCCACCAGCCGGCACCTGGTCTGCCTCGGCTCCAGGTTCCGAAACCTCTTCAGGCTGAAGTGCAACACATACACATCGTGCTTCTCTGCCAAAATATCGAAGATGAAGTTGAGCCGATTGGGAACAGGATGCCTGATCCAGTCAGTGGTGGGTATTACCAATATCTTCATTTCTCCGATCGTCCTCGCGTGCATATCCTGATCTCTTTATGTATAAAAGATTGGGCCCTTTATTTTTTCCCACCCGCGCTTCATATTTTTGTGAATTATTGACCGAAAAGATCTAAAGCCAGGCTGTGCTCGATGTATCAGTTCTAGATATCCTGGCTGTGATAGATTTGAAGGGAGTCATATTGGCGGCTGGAGAAGGCCGCAGATGCAGGCCACTTACCCAGACCAGATCCAAGGTCATGCTTCCCGTGGGAAACCGTCCTTTCATGGAGCACGTCATTTCGGCTCTGGCTGCAAACGGCATTCGAGATCTCTACATTGTAGTGGGCTATCAGAAAGAAAGGGTCATGGACTATTTTGAGGATGGTCTTGATTTTGGCGTAAAGATCACATACCTCGAACAAAATGAGCTTTTGGGAACGGCTCATGCCCTGCGCAAAGCTGAAGCACATATGAATGAGGAATTTCTCGTGGTCAACGGAGACAATCTCATAGATGCAAGGGCGGTCAAGGAGCTGATCTCGGCCAAAGGAGAGAACGTGATATTGGCTGCTCTTCGCCGGCATTCCGGCGACTACGGGGTCTTAATGATCGAACAGGAGAGGGTAAAGGCAATAATCGAGAAGCCAGGGAGGCCGTGTTCCGGAATTCTCAATACAGGTGCCTACAAATTCAGTCCAGCCATCTTTGATGACCTCCGCCATACTCCCATATCGGAACGAGGATCTTACGAGCTGACCGAAACCATATCTCAGATGATCGCGGACGGAAAAGAGATTGTACCCCAGATCAGCAAAGGCATATGGGCAGATGCCATATTCGCCTGGGATCTTCTCAATGCCAACAACCTGGCTTTGGGCATGCAGGATACAAAGATCGCTGGGGAGGTGGAAGAGGGGGTCAGGATCAAAGGCCCGGTGGAGGTGGGCGAGGGCAGCATTATCCGCTCCGGATCTTATCTGGTGGGCCCGGTATGTATCGGCGAGGACTGCGATATAGGTCCCTGTGTCACCATCCTGCCGTCTACTTCCGTAGGTGACTCGGCCAGGATCGGCTCACATTCTGAGGTAAGAAACAGCATAATCATGAATGATGCCAGGATCGGCTCAGGGTCTATTATTTCCGACTCGATTATTGGAGCAAGCTGCACTTTAGGAGACCAACTGGCCATCGAGACGGGACCCTGTGTGGTAGAGGTGGAGGAAGCTTTTCAAAGGGCTGAGTTCGGGGCTATATTTGCCGATGATGTGACTGCGGGAAGCAGAGTTCTGGTCAGCCCGGGAACGGTTGTGGGCACGGGAGCGCGCATAGGCTCGGGATCATCCATTCGCGGCTGGATTGAGAGGGAGAGCAGGGTGATAAGCTGATGTGCGGAATTGTGGCTTATATCGGTGACCAACTGGCAGGACCAATTCTCTTTGATACTTTGAAAAGGCTGGAGTATAGAGGTTATGATTCGGCGGGAGTGGCGATAAAGTCTGATGGGGAGATTGAGGTCCTGAAGTCTGCCGGGCGAATAGCAGATCTGGAAAAGGTCTACGAGAGTCTGGGCAGTCCGGGAGAGAGAATGGGCATCGGCCATACCCGTTGGGCGACGCACGGGCGGCCGAGCGATCAAAATGCGCATCCTCATACCTCCGGAGAGATCGCCATAGTGCATAACGGCATAATTGAGAACTATCTGGATCTAAGAGAGCTTTTAACGGAGATGGGCTATGAGTTTTCTTCCGAGACGGACAGCGAGGCCCTGGCGCATCTTATTCACTTTTATTATAAGGGCGATCTTTACGCAGCCGTTTGCAAGGCTTTGGAGCATGTGGAAGGCTCTTATGCCGTGGCCGTGCTGGCAGCCAGCTCGCCGTACCTCGTCTGCGCCAGAAAGGACAGCCCTCTGGTGTTGGGCAAGGGCGAGAGTGCAGTCTACGTGGCATCTGATGTTCCCGCGCTTCTTCCTTATACCAAAGACGTGATCCGCATGAAGGACGGCGAGGTCGCTCGCATCTATGCGGACAAGGTTGAGATAATGGATAGGGATGGTCAATCCCGCAACGCAGAGGTCGAGCGTATAACCTGGGATGCCAACGCCGCAGAAAAGGGCGGCTATCCTCATTTCATGCTCAAAGAGATCCATGAGCAGCCGCGGGGCATTCGCGAGACCATCGCCGGACGCATCTCGGAGATCGATGGGGATGTACGACTCAAATTAGGCATGAGCGATGAAGAGATTAAAGGCCTGGAAAGGGTGATCGTCATCGCCTGCGGCACATCCTATCATGCTGGCATGCTGGCCAAGAACCTGTTTGCTCGCGTGGCCGGCCTGCCGGTTGATGTAGAGGTAGCATCCGAGTTTTTGAATCTTCAGGTGCGGCCCAGAACTCTCCTTTTGGGCATCACTCAGTCCGGAGAGACAGCAGATACACTCATGGCGCTGAAGAAGGCCAAGACCTGCGGCGGACGAAGCCTGGCCATAACCAATGTGGTGGGCTCAACTGTGACCGAGCTGGTGGACGGCACGATTTACACTCGTTGCGGCCCGGAGATTGGCGTCGCTGCCACCAAGACCTTCACCGCTCAGCTCGTGGCCATCATCCTGCTGGCCATACGTCTGGGCCGGGCGCGGGGCCATCTGACGCCCGATCAGGCGAGAAAGATGCTTATTGAGCTGACCAAGCTCCCAGGCCTGGTGCAGAGGGTTTTAGAGAAGAGGGGGGAGATCAAAGAGATCGCTGAGCTTTATGCGGGCGCAAGCTGCTATTTCTTCATCGGCAGGGACTATCTCTATCCGATCTCTCTGGAAGGCGCGCTGAAGATGAAGGAGATCGCCTACATCCCATCGGAGGGCTACGCAGGAGGCGAGCTCAAGCACGGGCCTCTGGCATTGATTACCGAAAAGACGCCGGTAGTGGCGCTGGCCACCTGTGGCAAGAAGATTCAATCCAATATCAAAGAGGTCAGAGCACGTGGCGCAGATGTAATTGCCCTGGCCACAGAAGGAGACCCGGATATCGCCAAGGTGGCAAGTCGTGTGATTGAGCTGCCGGAGACAGAGCCCATCTACTCTGCAGTGCTGTGCACTGTGGCCGTGCAGCTTCTCTCCTATTATACGGCAAACAAGCTCGGCCTGCCCATTGATAAGCCTCGTAACCTTGCCAAGTGCGTGACGGTGGAGTAAGCTCTCCTTTTCTTATGGAGCCGCTCAAAATTAGCAGGCAATTTTTTCCAATCGTTCTAAAGGCTCTCGTAAACCTCTCTAATAATCTGGTCGTTCCCATCCCAGAACCTGTAATCATCTGGAGTGAGCTTTTCCGGCTCTCGCATGAGATTCTCCCGTACCGCCTCCTCCAGCTTTTCTGTCTTCACTACCACCAGGTTCTTTCTCTTTTCCACCATGGTCACGCCGGATGCCACCACCACCTTCCCCATGGCCAGGTACTCATTGAGCTTCCAGACACTCTTATCAGTGGAGTATGGGGTGAGCGCGTCCTCCTCACGTGGAATCAGGCAGAGCCTAGCTTTGGTTAGCAGGGCTGCAACCTTCTCATGTGGCTGCCAGCCCAGGTTCTTAACATTACCGGGCTTTCTCCAGAGATACCAATCGGCAAAAGGCCCACTGCCCACAATCCAAAACTCCCGTTCGGGTATTGCCCGGGCAACCTCCAGAAGCTTTCCAATCCCCTCCTGGGTGCAGATGCGTCCTATGAATACAATCGGCTCTCTTCCCGGCTCGATCGCAAATTCCTGGCTATCGATCTTTGCCCCTTTTGTGCAGAAGGAACGATGAGGATAGTTGGGAATCACCTGAACTTTCTTATCGGGGGCATAACCCTGCACTTTTCTTCCGAGAGGCTCGTTGACTGTAGTGATGACATCTGCAGAATTTGCCAGTTCTCTTTCAAAGTGCTCGGCAAGTATCCTACCAGGCGCGCCGAAGGTCTGAGCAAGCTCAATGCCCCAGGGAGACCTGTAGTCGTAGATTAGCTTTCGGAAGCCCTGGCCCCGCAGCTTCGCAAAGTTATGATAAATCACGTCGGG
>Ga0351897_1174_pt1 | contig 9241 bp, 9 predicted proteins | sample BONcelHT113001C4_FD_206876 | JGI IMG/M metagenome (GOLD analysis project Ga0351897, IMG submission 206876) | Enriched cells from coal bed in the Powder River Basin, Montana, United States - BONCAT cells T11 rep1 HSBNCT.T11.300.1.C4 ... | reverse complement strand
TACATCTGTTTGTATTCCGCTCCTCAAAGAGCGCTATGGATTTGATAGAATAGTCACTGTTCTGGTGGACGTAGGCCAGCCGCGGTCGGATATTGAGCGCGGAAACCGCAGAGCAAAGCAGCTTGCGGACGAGCATTACATCATAGACGCAAGAGAGGAGTTCGTAAAGGACTACATCTTTCCGCTCATCAAAGCCAACGGCTCTTACGAGGGATATGTTCTGGGAACGGCCATCGCCCGGCCGCTGATCGCCATCAAAGCAGTCGAGATCGCCAAGCAGAAAGGCATAAAGAACCTGGCGCATGGATGCACCGGTCGCGGCAACGACCAGCTACGCTTCGAGGCCATCTTCCGGGCTACAGACTGCCGGGTCATCGCACCCATGCGGGAACTGGACTTAGCCCGCGAATGGGAGATAGATTATGCGCGCGAGCACGGCATTGAAGTTACTGTTACCCGCGACAAGCCCTGGTCGATAGACGAGAACATCTGGTCCCGGTCCATTGAGGGAGGAAAGCTGGAAGACCCCTACTTCGAGCCGCCCGAGGAGATCTATGGCTGGACCAAAACGCCGGATGCCAGCAAGAGCGCGCAGGTAGTGGAGATCGAATTCCAGCAGGGCGTTCCCGTCTCTTTGGATGGCGTGCAGATGGGCGGAGTAGAACTGATTGAGAAGCTCAACTTGATTGGGGGCGAGCACGGCGTGGGCAGAACGGATATGGTGGAGGACAGGGTGCTGGGCCTGAAGGCGCGCGAGAACTATGAGCATCCTGCGGCAACTATTCTCCTCACGGCACATAAGGATCTCGAGCGTCTGGTCTTATCCCGGGCCGAGCTTCGCTTCAAGGTCATGGTTGATGAGGCCTGGTCGGAGCTGGCCTATATGGGCCTGGTGGAGGATCCGCTATACTCCGATCTGAATGCCTTCCTGGATCAGTCCCAAAAGAGGGTCAACGGCTCGGTCAAGATGAAGCTCAACTGCGGAAATGCTATCCCTGTAGGCCGCCAGTCCCCAGACGCACTCTATGCTCAGGACATGGTCTCCTTCGACTCCCAGACCTTGAGCCAGAAAGATGCAGAAGGCTTTGCTAAATATCACGGCTTCCAGGCCAGGCTGCTCAAGAGAAAAGGGCTCAAGAGAATGGGTGTATAGTGAATTTCCCACATAGATTTATTTGATATCGCTGCCCAATATTGTCCGTATGTCAAGACTCGTTATATCTGAGGACGCCAGATCTGAGGATCTGGCAGCACTCGCCCTTGCCTTCAACGAGATCGTCCGGCTTCCCATAACCATGCGAAGTGCGAGATTTCCCGGCGTGCGAGTGGAGAAAGGACAGGTCCTAGATAAGGAATACAGCGGACCTGTCCTGGAAGAGGTTATCCGAACCGGCAAGAGCATTCGCACCACTCCTGAGCGGGGAGCTTACCAGGGAGTGCCTGTGTCTGTCGCTCCTGTATTAGTGGAAGGCCGGGCCGTCGCCGCAATTGGGGTAGTGGATGTGATCGGCACTATCGATATTCCCGAGGTCTTCGGGGCCTATGGCGATGTCTTGAAACAGGTCTCAGGTAAGGTGCCAGAGAAGAAATGAAGATCCGGAGAGCGCAGCCCTGTGATCTGGCCCAGATTGTGCAAATAGAGGGGCTCTGCTTCCCGGAGGAGACCGCTTTTCCGCCCAAGATGTTCGCCTACCTGATACGCTATGCGGTGTCTCTTGTGGCCTGCGAGCCGGAGATGAAGGTATTGGGCTTCATCATGGGATATACCAGCGGAATGGCGGGCGCCGTCTATACCCTGGACGTTCACCCCAGTTACCGCAGGAAAGGGATCGGCAGCGAGCTACTCCTGGCTTTAGAGGAGAAGCTGGCTCTACTAGGTGCCCAGGCGATCAGACTTGAGGCAGCTTTAGACAAGACAGGTGCAGTAGAGCTATACAGAAAAGCCGGCTACCTGGAGAGGGAGCTGGTCAGGAACTATTATGGTCGCGGAAACCATGCCGTGCGCATGTGGAAGAATCTGGATGTGTGCTTATGCTTAACGACGTAGCCCGTATGAGGAGTGGCGAGATGGAGGCCGAGCTTTCTGCCAAGGTAGATAAGCTGATAGACGAGTTCATGGCGATAGTTGACGCCACGACCGAGGAGAGACATCTGCAGAGAGGCATTTCCAGAAGCCAGCTCCCATGCAGCATGGTAGCCATCCTGGACAAAGAGAGCCTCTCCATTCTGGCTCAGTTCCGGTTGGAGAACAGGACCGCAAGCTACTTTTATAAGCCTGATATCGCTCTGACGCCCCAGCAGGCGGCCAATAGCGCCCAGTGGGAATTCGGCTTCGAGGATGCATTTATCATCCAGTTCCCTGCGAAATTGGTAGCACAAAGCAACCAGGAGCGGCATGCTGCTTTGCAAAAAGTAGCCTCTGAGCATATCGACTCGGAGTTCCTAAGGCTGGAAAAGATGCTCAGCCTCGTGCGCGCCAGGCCCATATTTGGAAAGGCAGTCTCGCCGGTCGGCGCAAGGACTCTCCTTCTGCTCCTGCCACAGGAAGCAAACCTGCGAGGAAATGAGAACGCCATAATAAACGCGAGCCGGGCCAACAACCTGCCAATTGTTGAGGCAGAAGACATCAGGGGCGGTAGATCTGCCGTGCGTGAGATGTGGGATTCACTCAATCATGCGGCAGTGATCATTGCCGATCTCACTGGAGCTGACGGAGGAGTGATGTATGGCCTGGGCATTGCTCATACCCTGGGAAAAGAGACGATCCTGATTCACCCGCAAGGCTCAAAATACCTGACAGATATTCCCAGGACATATAGAATAGAGTACGAGGATAGTGATGCCGGCAGGGCAAAGCTGGAAGAGCAGCTTTCCCTGATGCTCGGCACGATGCTGGCGCCTGCTGTGGAAGATTAGGTCAATGCCTGGAAAATTGCACAGGTGCCTATAACGTTATATATGTCCTGCATTTATACGAAGCTGCGACTCCGAATTCAGGTCTCCTAGCTTCATTTGACCCAGGAGGGGAAAAGAGGTTGAAAAAGATACGGTTGGCAATCGCGGGCTTGGGAAACTGCGCAAGTTCCCTGATTCAGGGGATCGAATATTACAAACATACTGACGAGAAGGAATGCATCGGACTTATGCATTATGATGTATGTGGTTACAGAGCTGGCGATATCGATGTGGTGGCGGCCTTCGACATAGATGCGCGAAAGGTGGGCAAGGACGTAGGCCAGGCCATATTTGCGCCCCCCAACTGCACCAAGGTGTTCTATCCTGATGTTCCCCGCAAAAACGTAGAGGTCAAGATGGGGCCGGTTTTAGATGGCGTTGCTCCTCATATGCTCAATTATCCAGAGGACAAGAGATTCGTCGTAGCTGATGCCAAGCCATGCGACGTGAGGAGCGAACTGGAAGACTCTGGCGCTGATGTGCTGGTAAATTACATGCCGGTGGGATCGGAACAGGCCACGCGCTTTTATGCGCAAGCAGCACTGGATGCAGGTGTCGGCTTTGTTAACTGCATGCCGGTCTTCATTGCTTCTAACCCAGAGTGGGCCAGTAAATTCCAGGAGGCAGGTGTGCCAATTGTTGGCGACGACATAAAATCACAAATCGGGGCTACCATTGTTCATCGCGCCCTCACTCAGCTCTTCAAGGACAGAGCCTGTGCCATGGACAGAACCTACCAGCTTAACATTGGCGGGAACACGGATTTCCTGAATATGCTCAATCGGGAGAGGCTCAAGTCCAAGAAGATCTCGAAGACAGAGGCCGTGCAGTCCATCCTGGATGTGCCCCTGAACGAGGATGATATACACATCGGCCCCTCTGACTATGTACCCTGGCAAAAGGACAACAAGGTCTGCTTCCTGAGAATGGAAGGCAGGGTCTTTGGAGATGTGCCCATCAATCTCGAGCTGCGCCTCTCCGTGGAGGACTCGCCCAACAGCGCAGGAAGCTCCATCGATGCCATCAGGATCTGCAAGCTGGCCAAAGATAGAAAGATCGGAGGGCCGCTTCTGGCCATATCCGCTTACACTATGAAGCATCCGCCTGTGCAGTATCCCGATGAAATGGCAAAAGAGATGGTGGACAAATTCATCCTGGGAGAAGCTAGCGAGCTGGAAAATGTGGCGACCTGCCAGCCGCAGGCTGTGAAGGTTAAGTAATTATAATCTTGTTCCTTGGCCGTGGAGACACGGCCAACGAATGCAGCTCTTCTAATTGATTTCACGAATAGCATCTATGAATTGCGGATCCAATAGTTATTCATATCTGCAAATCAGCCATGAATATCTAGGTGATAGCCCATGTTCTTTCAATATGCAAATGCCACACCGGTGCAGATGGTCCCCGGACTGATTCGTCGGACCCTGGTCAGCGGCGACACGCTGATGATTTGCCGGTTTGACCTGGACCGCGGAGTGGAAATCCCAAGCCACTCTCATCCTCATGATCAGGCAGGCTATGTGGTTTTGGGAAAGATCCGCATTACTGTGGATGGCAAAAGTTGCGACCTCGGGCCGGGGGATAGCTACTCTGCCCCCTCCGGCGCCCTGCACTCGGCAATAGCTTTAGAGTCATCAGTGGTGGTGGATACATTCAGCCCGCCCAGGGATGACTACCGCACCATCCCCGGTTGATGCGGATAATGAAATCTGAAAATCCAAAAAAACATATCTGATCCAGACTAATATTAGTAAAGAATGCCAACAGGACATCTGATCCTCCTATGAACCCGATAATGAGACTGCTTCATAAAGCCAGGCACAGCTTCTTTCTCTTTGGCCTGGCCAGCCTTCTCTGGTTTATCTTCCGGACTGGCTGCAAGCCCACCCGCATGAGCTAACCCTGCCAGCAGGCATCGGCTGCCAGCGGAAGCATGTGGCTCGCATCCTATGTTCTGCCTTTCGTCTTGGCCATCCGCTCGCCGGAGAGGGCCGCCGCGAGAGACAAAGGCCTGATCCTGGCCAGCCTTCTGCTGGCATTGCTCTTTTCTTTATTTGTCCTGGGAGGTTCCTTCAACATTCTGGGCCCGGCACAAATGGCGGGAGATGATGCCGGGGTGGCCAGCAAAGGAGATAGTATCATGATCAACCTTTCCCAAATGCGCTCGCAATCCCTGGAGCCCTCGGACATCTTTGCGGTAAACGGCACCACCGGAAACGACGATGCAGTGATGAGATTGATTGCGCTGATGAATAGTCACGGCCAACCCTTCTACGCCCAAAATGGTTCTTCCGGCATCATCGGCAAGGATGACGTAGTAATAATCAAGGTCAACACCCAGTGGGATGAGAGAGGAGGCACCAATTCCGATCTAGTTAAAGCTCTCGTCCAGGCCATCCTGGATCATCCCCAGGGCTTTAGCGGCGAGGTGGTCATCGCCGACAACGGCCAGGGCCAGTACGGCTCGACTGGCAGTGGCGGCAGCCTGAGCTATGCTGAAAACAACGCTGAAGATAAAGGCCAATCCATGCAGGCTGTGGCTGACTCTTTCCCGGACCAAAAGGTATCGACCTATCTCTGGGATACGATTACTAACAAGAAGGTCGGCGAATATGCAAAGGGAGATCTGGCAGACGGCTACATTGTATCCGGGCCGCCGGATGCACAGACTAAGATCGCCGTCACCTATCCCAAGTTCCAGACCAAATACGGCACTTATATCAGCTTTAAGCTGGGCGTCTGGGATGCAGACAATCAGAGCTACAACTCCGACAGGCTCAAGGTATTGAACGTCCCTGTCCTTAAAACGCATGGAGGCTACGGCGTCACGGCATCCGTCAAGCACTACATGGGAGTGGTCTCAGACCGTCTCAGCCGGGAGGCAGGCGGCAGGGCTCATAATTCGGTAGGCTCGGGGGGCATGGGAACGCAGATGGCCCAGACGCGATTTCCGAACCTGAACATCCTGGATGCCATCTGGATTAACGCCAAACCCAGAGGGGGACCAAGCACCTCCTACGAAGATGCCTATCAAGCCGGCATCATTGCCGCCAGCATAGATCCAGTGGCCTTAGACTATTGGGCTGCCAAAAATATCCTCATGCCTGCCGCCAGGGAAAAGGGCTATGATAATCCGGAGTCCCTGGATCCGGATAACACTTCTCCCGGCTCCTTTGGTAGCTGGCTGAGACTCGCTTTAGCCGAGATCCAAAATGCAGGGCACAATGCCACGGTGAGCGAAAAGAGCATGAATGTCTATCTGGCCTGATAGAAAAAGAATAACCAGGAGATGGAAAAAGCGCTGGCCGAAAACGGCTTTGAGGTAACTGTGAATGATGCCAAAGAATCAAGCGGCATAGACGTCGAAGCCTTCGACCTTATTATCGTTGGCAGTGGTTTTCGGGCAGGCAAATGGGAAGGGAATGCAATGGATTTCCTGAAGAAAAATCAGCAGGCTCTTGCCAGAAAGAATGTAGCGCTATTCTCGTCGGGCATGATGGCTGGCGATCCCGCCATGATGAAGGAAAACGAGAAGAGCATTGCTAAGGTAGCGGCTGCCTTCCCGGCGATCGAGCCGGTAGCTTTGGCGTACTTCGGCGGCTATCTGGATTTCAATAGTGGAAACCTCATCGTCAGCCTCATCAGCGGGGCCATGAAAAAGCACCTGGAAAAGAAGGGCATCGACACCAGCAAAACTTACGACACGCGAGACTTTGCAGCCATTCGCAAATGGACTGGGGAAGTAGCAGCAAAGGCGAATGAGGCGCAATTCAGAATTTAGAACAAAAGGCTGTCGCGCGTTAACCAAAATTAATTTGAATAGAGATTGCTTTGCATTAATAATGATTCCGAAGGAGAGCCACATGATTGCCAGGAGAGCTGAAGAGATCGCCCCTTTTATCGTCATGGAGGTCTTGGAGAAGGCGCGGGAGATGGAGTGGCGGGGAATTGATATCATCCATCTGGAGGTGGGCGAGCCGGATTTCGATATTCCCGCAGCAGTCAAAGCTGCCACCTGCAAGGCACTGGTGGATGGACTCACTCACTACACGCATAGTCTTGGCGATATGGAGCTGCGAGAGGCCATCTGCCGGCACTATTTGGATGCCTATGGAGTTTCTGTCAAGCCGGAGCAGATAGTGGTGACATCCGGCACCTCGCCTGCTTTGATGCTTGTCTTTGCGGCGCTGCTGGAGAGGGGCCAGGAGGTAATTATCTCCGATCCTGGCTATGCCTGCTATCCCAATATCATAAAATTTTTGGGAGGCGTTCCCGCAAGAGTGCCTGTCTATGAAAAGGAGGGCTTTCAGCTGCAGCCGGAAGCGATCCAAAAAAAGATCAGCAGAAAGACAAAGGCCATTCTCATCAACTCGCCCTCCAATCCTACGGGTTGCCTTCTCTCTGAGAACGCTATGCGCTCTATTGCAGAGTGCTCGCCCTACATAGTCTCCGATGAGATATATCACGGCCTGGTCTACGAGGGCCAGGAGCATAGCATCCTGGAGTTTTCCGACCATGCTTTCGTCTTAAACGGCTTTTCCAAGCTCTATGCCATGACGGGCTATCGCCTGGGCTACCTCATCGCCCCAGAGAGATTCATCCGGCCCATTCAGAAGATGCAGCAGAACTTCTTCATCTGCGCCGGCTCGCTGGCTCAGAGGGCGGGAATCGCCGCTCTGCAGGAGACCGGCCCGGAGGTGGCGGAGATGAAGAGGATCTACAACGAGCGCCGAAAGTTCATGATCAAGCGCTTGAAGGAGCTTGGCTTTTCCATCACCGTGGAGCCGACGGGAGCCTTTTATGTCTTTGCCAATGCCAGGAGCTTTTCGGGCGACTCTTACCGGCTGGCCTTCGATATCCTGGAGAAAGCGCACGTTGGTGTGACGCCGGGAATCGACTTCGGGCAAAATGGTGAGGGATATTTGAGGCTCTCTTATGCCAACTCTATGGAAAACATCGCAGAGGGGCTGGACAGGATTGAGAAATACTTGAACGAGCGGGATTGAGCTGTTCTGCCAGACGTAATCCCAACAAGACATAACTGCAATAAGTTTTAACTGTAGATAAATTTTATATTCTAGTTCTTTAGATTACTTTTATAAAAAATTAGTTTAAATTGTAGGTGATTTGATAACTCTTAGCAGGGAGACCGAAAATGGCAGGTTGGATTTCATCGACGCCATGCGCGGGATTGCGGCTCTAACAATCGTTTTCTATCACCTGAGCTTTTTGCGCCTCCCTCTACTATTGGAAGAGCATATTCTCCTAGCAAGATCCAGCTTAATTTTATTCTTCATCATCAGCTCTTTTACTCTTTATTTTTCTTTGGATAATAAAAGATATGAAGAGAAGAAATTCCAAAAATTTTACCTGCGCAGACTCTTCCGAATAGCACCGTTGTTTTATATAATGATAATAATCTATTTAATTAAAGATATACTTATTCTCAAAACTGTTCCATCCACTGCAGAAATTGCTGCAAATTTTGCTTTTATATTCAATCTTTACCCACCCTATTTTGAAAGCATTGTCACAACCGGTTGGACCATCGGGGTCGAAATGCTTTTTTATCTCATTCTGCCGCTCATCTATTTAGGCTTCAACACCATTACAAGATCGCTAATTTTCTTAGCATGCACCGTGGCCTTTGCTGATATCATCCATTCTCTTCTCCGCCAATTCACTCCATTTAGCCAGGAGATCATGCAGGGATATATGAGTGTGGCAAGCTTCTTGCCGGTTTTTTCTACAGGTATTATTTGTTATCTAATATACAAAAACTATATTCACAAATTAAGCACTGGATATCGCAAGAAAACGTCCGTATTGTTATTTATAATTACCTTATTTATTTTATTTATTGTTATATTCAATCCCACTTTTTATTTTATTCCTCTTAGCGAGCGTTACTGGCAAGCGATAGCCTTCAGCACGCTTTTCCTTTCTCTGTCATTATATCCAAATAAATTGCTGGTAAATGGAATAACAACATTCTATGGAAAGATCAGCTACAGCGTCTACTTGCTTCATCCTTTATTGATCTATTTTTTAAAACCGGCATACGGCTATATCTACACTCACATGGCTCTGTCCATTGGTTTGAGCTTTCTATCTTGCCTTCTGCTAACACTTCTAATTCTGACTCCAATCTCTTGGCTAACATATCATACAATTGAGATAAGTGGTATTGGGTATGGGAAAAAACTGATTGCCAGCCTGTAGCCAGCATCCCATAGATCGAAACAAAAAACATTATTTTCAGGAATCCAAAACAACCTCATAGCCC
>Ga0351897_1173_pt1 | contig 9341 bp, 9 predicted proteins | sample BONcelHT113001C4_FD_206876 | JGI IMG/M metagenome (GOLD analysis project Ga0351897, IMG submission 206876) | Enriched cells from coal bed in the Powder River Basin, Montana, United States - BONCAT cells T11 rep1 HSBNCT.T11.300.1.C4 ... | reverse complement strand
AACCGGCGCAAAGGTTGGTTGAATATGAAGGAAAGAGACACTAATGAAGTGATAAAAGAGCTGCGAGAGTTCGAGGATTTATTCTTCAAGTCCTTCCGGCTCAGCCCTTTATCCATTACCATCATTCGGATAAGAGATGGGCTTCTGATTGAAGTCAACAAGGCTTTTGAACGGATCACAGGATACAGTCGGGAAGAAGCCATTGGTCATACCACATTTGAATTGGGTTTATGGGTTGATCTGAAAGAACGAGAGCACGTTGTGCAGATCCTTCTCTCGGAAGGCAGTTTACGGGATGAAGAAACCCATTTCTTCACCAAGGATAGAAAACGGATTGTCTGTCAATACTCAGCAGAGATAATTGAAATGGGAAATGAACCCTGCGCCTTAGCTATGATCATAGATATCACCGAACGCAAGCGTGCTGAAGAAGCGCTACTGCGGGCGAATGCCTACAATCGCAGTCTGATTGAAGTCAGCCTCGACCCTCTGGTGACCATTGGTCCGGACGGCAAAATTACCGATGTGAATGCTGCGACTGAGGCGGTGACCGGCTACATGCGGGATCAACTTATCGGCACCGATTTTTCTGACTATTTCACTGATCCGGAAAAAGCGCGAGCAGGATACGAGCAAGGATTCCGTGATGGTAAAGTGTTCGATTATGCCCTTGATCTCAGGCACCGGAATGGGCAAGTGAAATCGGTACTCTACAACGCTGCTGTTTATCGGGATGAGGTGGGGCAGGTAATCGGTGTATTTGCGGCGGCGCGTGACGTCACCGAGCGCAAGCTTGCCGAGGAACAACTCAAGCGCTACTCCGAGCGTCTGGAAGATCTGGTGGAGGAGAGGACCAGGCAGCTACGGGATGCGGAGCGCCTGGCGGCCATAGGCGAGACGGCCGTGATGATTGGCCATGATCTGCGCGACCCATTGCAGGTCATAGTGAATACAACTTACCTGGCTAGATTGAAGGTGGATAGTCTCATCCAACCGGAGGAAACATACTCAACGAAGCAGGAACTCTTCAAGGATCTCATAACCATCGAGGAGCAGTCGGATTATATGAACAAGATAGTCTCCGACCTGCAGGACTATTCCCGGCCCCTGAGTCCAGAGATGATGGATGTCGCCCTTTTGCCATTTGTGAAGAAAATCCTTTCAAGCCAAAAAAAACCAGTGGATATCGAGGTGCAGATGGAGATTGAAGGCGGACTGACCTGGAAGATAGATATTACTATGATGACCCGGGTTCTAACTAACCTAATCAGTAATGCTATCCAGGCTATGCCCCAAGGAGGCAAGCTGACCATAGCTTCGACCAGGACAGAAGGTGAAGTAGTCCTGACCATAAAGGACACTGGTGTGGGTATATCACCAGAAATCATGCCCAAGCTCTTCGAACCACTTTTCACGACAAAGGCCAAAGGTATGGGCTTTGGCTTAGTGGTGGCTAAGCGTCTGCTTGAGGCACAGGGCGGAAATCTTAACATAAATAGCGAAGCAGACAAAGGTACAGTCGTTTTAATCAGGATGCCTTACGGGGAAAATTTGAACATTTGACTTGGAATGAAAAGATATCTTTGTAGTGAAATTCGTGGGATAAAATGACCGATGAAGTTGGTGAGAGTTATCATGATGTTCTCGCTAGGAACATTAAAGCGAACAAAGAGATAATTATACTGTCAATGCTTTCCAAAAAACCGATGAGCGGAAATGATCTTATCGAAGAACTCGTCCTAAAAACAAAAGTCTTCCTAGCTCAGAGTACAGTCTATCCGATCCTGTATTCATTTGAAGAAGCTGGAATCCTCCAGGCCAAGTATGAAAAGGGCGATATGAGGACCAAGAACTATTATATCACTGCATTGGGAAGAGAAATCGCCCAAAAAAAGAAAGAATATGTTTTCAAATCCATGACTGCTGTTAATGATCTCGTTCAGGGGAAGGATGGCGAAGGGGCACTATAGGCCATTATTGAACAGAAGGCGCCAAAAGCTTTCCGCCGCTACCAAGGGAGACGCAGTTGCACAAGTTTCGGAAAAACATGAAAATTATACAGATCAGTCTATACTATGATACCCTTAAGTCCTGGACCTCAAAAGCTCATTAACTGTATCCTCGTACAGCTTATTCTCGGTTTCTTGTTCAGATAATTTATCGGCCACTACTGCTAGCAATTTGCCTGGCATCACTGGCTTCTCCAGATACCCATTCGCCCCAAGGTTTAGAGAATTTATCGCATTTTCCCTGGTGGAATAGCCCGTGATAATAACTGTTTTTATTGCGGGTTTAAGTTGGCGAAACTCCAAGAGGAGGTCAGTTCCCTCCATATCTGGAAGCTTGAGGTCTAGTAATGCAAGGTTGTAGAAGTTATTGCTAATCTTTTCTAAGGCCTCTCTGCCATTTTCTGCGGTGCTTACCTTGTACTTCTTCGTCTCAAGAAGAGCCTTGAAACCTTCGAGAATCGTCTTATCGTCATCCACTATCAATATGTTTTTTGTATCCATTGCAATCCATCTTAGAAGTATCTCGATTATCCTAATATACCTTGCCATTTCTCCAATTTCGAGCCAAGTCAGACGGCGGCGCACCCCACAACAAAAAATTGGGCATGCAAAGCGCTGCATGATATTGATGAATGCATCGCATGTGGGCGCCAATTAGGATACTCCCTCTTCCGGTCGTTCCCCAGCCGCCAGAGCACCCATCATCTTGGCACTCCTTAGATGGACATTGCTCGCCCAATGGTATTGGACATTCAACCACAAAATAGCCTGCCAAAACTGAGCCTCCGCCGAAAACAGATAGAACCTCGCCTCCCCGCTATTAATCCAGCCGCCGGGCAAAGCCTGGCAGCTCCGCTACCTCATCCATCAGTGGCCGGACCAGGACATCCACCCCCAGCTCCAAGGCCAAGAGGCCCATGGCCAGTTGCATCTCCAGAGGCGGGCGGATGGAGTAGAGCAGACTTGCCCCCCGGTACAGCTCCAGCCGGGGCGAAAATATGTCGTCCTTTTCTACGCGCAGACTGCCTAAAAGTCGCTCCTCTTTATCGGTGAGAACCACATCCAGGCCCCGTGCTTGCAGGCCCATGGCCACATCGGCAAAGTAGCCCACCCCCACCTCGACCACGCGGCCGGAGTATTTCCTGGCGATGAACTGCGCCAGATCATCTGCAACTCGTAATAGAACATCCGTACAACTCTTATTTGCTATATTTCAGTAATTCAGTTCACCCAATGGAGCACATTTCGCACTACAGACCAGCGGGGCTCGGCCTCTCCTGCATCTTTCCCTAAAATCCAATAATCGTATTTCTTGTCCAGCTTCCCGTAGTCCTTCTCCATCTTGATCCAATAGTTTAAGAGCATAAGGAAGGTGTCGCTGCTGTCTTTAGCCACAGGATAAGCATACATTATCTGAAATGAATCATTGGGCTCGAATATGGCCACGTCAAAAAATGGATAAAGAAGCGTCATGGCATAACCCTCTTCCGCCGTGGTAAAGAGTGCATCTGCTTTGCCTTCTACAAAGAAATCCTCGAAGGAATCGATAAGAACGATCTTCGCCTGAGGGAACAGATTGGGTGCCACCTTTACCAATGCCGTGTTATTGAGCACTGCAATTTTCAGGTTGTTCATCTTTCGCACATTTTCCAGCTTCAAGAACTCCTTCTTTCTCTCATCCTGTATCACGAAAGCCATGTGAACGGACATGTATGAGTCAGTGAACTTCATCTCATCGAGCCTCTCTGAAGTTACAATGACAGAAGACATGACGATATCGCAAACGCCGCTATTTAGGATATCGACGATGGTGTCTCCTGTTACGGGAATGAAGTCAATCCGGGAGACATTGATGAACCGGGCCAGATCATAGGCCATTTGCACATCGTATCCTACCAGCTCACCTTTCCCGTTGAAAAAGACAAATGGTATGCAGTTGCCGTTATAGCCTACTCTTAAAACGCTTCTATTCTTGATCCGCTTGACGTCATCCCCCTGATCTGAGATTTGCGAGAGCTTCTGAGCCGGAGCGGGGACATCTTGCGAACGCAGGTAGACTTTTGTGCTCACCACTTCATCCAACCTCTTGCCATCGGAATCCAGGGGAAGCTCGATGTTGGAGATCAAATCGCTTCCATGGTAGGTATTGGCAAGCAAATGGGAAAAGCCCATATTCAGGCTGCCCAACATGAGAAAAGCTAATAGGAGTGTGAACAGGACGGAAGAGATCAGCCTCTTCCATCGTAGTTGGCACCTGTTGGTAAGTAGTGCAATAGTGATAGTAGCAAATGAAAAAATGGACATGCATGTCAGCGAGGCCACAAAGCATTGGCGCACGATTCCTGTACTGATGTAGAGGTTATAAGCATCCGCAGGAAGGTGCATCAGATTCAAGAGCGTCTCGACCGAGAGCTTGGATGAGCCGAAGAAGTTGGGAATTCCCACTACAATGAGCTTTATCTGCTCCGTAAGATCTAGAGGACTCCCATAGAGCCAGGCCACGAAGAGTATGAAGAGAAAGGGCACAAGAGCGCCCAGCAGTGGAAAGGTAAAAGCAACGGGAACTAGAACCTCGCAGTAGGACATTATATGCTCATTATCAGAGCCGCTTTTGCAGCCATCTTCTAAGCCGCTCTCGACTTGATTCATGTCTCCTTTACCGAAGAGTTTTCCCACCGCCTCGATGATCAATGGCAAAGTTATGAATTCGCTACCGGTTGAAAATCCGAGGAGCACCGGCTTGGACGATGCGAAAAGAATGTCCCGATAGCAGAAGGGGGTTATGGAGCTAACCAAGAGAGGCAGGACAACTAAGCTCAACAGTATGGCGGATGCGGCAAGTGAGATCAGAAAGACCTGAAGCTCTAACAGCATCTCGAAGGTCATGGTCCCCGTGGTCTCGGCCGTTATGACAAAAACGCCGATGGGGAAGGTCTTGGCCAGAGCACTTGTGATACGAGTTAGCGCCGCCAGAAAAATATTAAGCGAGTTTAGGATCGGCTTGCTCTCTTTGTCCACCATCAGGGCGAAACCCAAGCTCAGGCAGAAGATCACAATGGCCGGCATCAGCCCTTCCGATAATGCCCGGAAGGGATTTGATGGTATAAACAGGTCTATGATACTGAAATCTTCTTTCCCGACCAGGTCCTGAGTGCTGAAGAAAAAGGCTTTCTCTAGATTGGGAAAGGCCAATTGCAGGGAAAAGAACATACCAATGCCGATAATCCAGAAGATCACCAAGACCAGGGCCCCCTTTTTGGCGATATTTCCGGCATCCTCCCGGTCCAGATTTCCGAAGCCGACGATCAGGGAGATCACCACGGAAGGGAGGATGGTTATCTGCCAGATTTTGATGAATGCATCGCTGATGGGCGCCAAGACGGAGCAGAGGTCGCCAAAGAACTGGCCGACAAGAATGCCGAGGAAAAACCCCAGCAGTATCCAGTGAATCAGGCTCAGTTTCGGCAATCTCATCTAAATCTCCTCTAAAGCAGTTACCATAAGGCGGCTAATTCAGAATGTATGTTTAGGATCATTAGGCATTTTAAGCTTTCTAACAAACTTAAAAAAGTCAAACTGTAAAAGGTCTTCAGGGATCGGCCCGGCGAAATTAGAAGAGATGATCAAAAGAAGCTGGATATGAGGTGTGAGCTGAAGTAGGAGGCGAATTTCCCGTCCCCCGCACGCAATTGGCCCTTGATAAATCCGTTAGCTTACTCCCTTTCCAGGCATTCCCCTGCCGCCTGAGCACCCGTCATCTTGGCGCTTACCAGATGGACATTGCTCGCCCAATGGTATTGGACATTCAACCACAAAACACCCTGCCAAAGCTAAGCCCTCTTCGAAAACAGGTAGAACCTCGCCTCCCCCGCGTTGACCAGCCGCCGGGCAAAGCCTGGCAGCTCCGCAACCTCGTCCATCAGTGGCCGGACCAGGACATCCGCGCCCAGCTCCAAGGCCAGCAGGCCCATGGCCAGTTGCATCTCCAGAGACGGGCGGATGGAGTAGAGCAGGCTCGCCCCCCGGTACAGCTCCAGCCGGGGCGAGAATATGTCGTCCTTTTCTACGCGCAGACTGCCTAAAAGTCGCTCCTCTTTATCGGTGAGAACCACATCCATGCCCCGTGCTTGCAGGCCCATGGCCACATCGGCAAAGTAGCCCGCCCCCACCTCGACCACGCGGCCGGAGTAGTTCCTGGCGATGAACTGCGCCAGATCATCTGCCCCCCGTAGTAACGACATCGACACCTCGCGTAAAAAAGCACATTCTTATGCAGCAGAAAGCCATTCTTCGCGACTGACCTCTGCCTGTTTCAGGATCTTCATGAGGAGACCAATGCCGATATCTTGCTTGTGCGGATTTGGCAGATCAACTGTAAGATCCCCTCGTTTCATAAAGTAAGGATGCGGGCCGCTGCTGAGATATGGCCCTTCAAAGCCAAGTTCCCGAAGTCGCTTGACTAGCTCATTCCAGGAGACATTTGTAATCCTAGACAACTGCCTCAACCCTGCTGGGCGTTTCTATGGTATGCCCGCCGACAGGAGGAATAGCCAGCCCCAACCTCAATCTCAAAGCGATCCAGCCTTCGACAACGCCTTTTAAATTTTCGCGGCATTCTTCCAGGGTTTTTCCGTTGGCCCAGACACCTCGCAGCTGCGGAATCTCTCCATAAAATGGTTCTTCGTCTTCAATGATCTCATAAGTTGCTTTGGACAGCGCCGCATGAATGTATTCACAGAACATGTCAGGATGTATTGAATCTTCAAAAGATTTAAACCTAGGGATTGGAGAAGCAATTGGTGAGTTGAGAGACGTAGATGGGTCGTTGTCTCAATCGTCTACAAACGACCTAAAGCGTTCAAGCACTTGTCCGCAATAATTATTAACATATATCACTATTTAGTCAAGCTAGCAAATGAGGGGGAAAAAGGCAATTGCAGTCAGATTTACGTGAGTCTAGCGAATACGAAGACGGTTTTGGCATTCCTAAGATCCTGGTCGTCGGCTGTGGTGGGGCAGGCAATAACACAGTGAGCCGGCTGGCCAGGATGGGCCTTGCCGGGGCAAAGACCGTGGCCGTCAACACGGACAACCAGCACCTGAAAACTGCCCAGGCGGATGAGAAGATTCTGATTGGGCAAAAGCTCACCAGGGGCATGGGCGCAGGCGGCGATCCCGAGGTGGGCCGCAAGGCGGCGGAGCTGGCCGCGCCTGAGCTGGAGAGCATGCTGCGTGGAGCCGACCTGGTCTTCGTGATCGCGGGATTAGGCGGCGGCACGGGCACGGGATCGGCCCCGGTTGTGGCCCGCCTGGCCAAAGAGCGGGGGGCAATTGTTGTGGCCATGGTGACCACACCCTTTCACCTGGAAAGGGCGCGCATCTTTGTGGCCGAAGAGGGGCTGGAGCAGCTTCGCGGCTACGCCGATACCTCCATCGTCATGGATAACAACCGCCTTTTGGAATGCGCGCCCCATCTGCCTTTCCAGCATGCCTTTTCCGTCGTCGATCAGATCATCGCCGAGACCGTGCAGGGTATCTGCGACACCATAACCTGTCCCTCTCTCATCAATCTGGACTTTGCCGACGTTTGCACTACCATGAGCTGCGGCGGAGCCTCTTTCATGTTTGTGGGCGAGGGCAAAATGAAAAGCAGCCCGGAGAAGATCGTGCACGCAGCTCTGAAAAATCCACTGCTCGACGTGGACTATCGCGGTGCTGGTGCATGCCTTCTGCACATGACCGGCGGGCCGGATATGACCATGAAAGAGGCAGCCGCCATCGCCGGGGCCCTCACCCAGGAGCTGGACCCCAAGGCCAATGTCATCTGGGGAGCGAGGATCCGGCCCGAATTTACCGGAAAAGTGAGGCTGATGGCCATAATAACGGGCGTGAAATCGGCGCAGGTTCTCGCGCCTTCCCAGTCCCGGCGATTAAGGCCGCAAAGAGAAAAGCAGATAGATGTGATTAAATGAGCGAGATAATGCTCCAGATCGTGGCCCTGATGCTATCAGTAGTCCTGGCAGTGGGCACCATCTTCAGTATACGCCTCTACCTGGAGATCTGAAATCTGAAAAAAGGCTCTTAGCCCTGACCCTTAGGAGTCACTCTCTGAAACTTCCAGAGCCGATCCAGCCTTGCTGTGGCATCCACTCCCACTTTGGTGGTGATGCCCTCCTTACTTCGTGGGTCAAGGGTGCTGCCCCGCACATTCGGATGGATCACGAGATCCTCATCTGCTCGCATGCGTGTGGCAATGGCAAACTCCAGGTCTCGCGGGTCGTAGATGTCTATATCAGTGTCGACAACCAGAACGTGCTTAACTGAGCCGTGAGCCTGCATAGCAGCCTCAATTGCTCTTCTCGCATCCTCTTCCGTCTCCTTCTCGATCTGCACTACGGCATGGAAGTAATTGCATCCGCCATCCGTCAGGATGACGTTCTTGACCTTTGCTACCTTGGATACCGCTTTGTAAATCAGGGGTTCGTAGGGCACTCCCATGAGCATCTTGTGCTCGCCGCCTGCGGGAAGCAGGCCGTGGTAGATGGGATCCTCTCGCGTCATCATCCTGGTGAGCCGGATGACAGGCTCCTGCCGGATGAGATCGCAAGTGCCGGTGATGTCCACGAAGGGGCCCTCGCTGGCCCGCTCGCCGGTGATGTAGCCCTCCAGCACGATCTCGGCATGAGGAGAGAGAACGCCGTTATCCAGGCGCACCAGCTCTACCGGAGAGCCCCGCAGAGCGGCTGCATAAGAAAACTCCTTCTCCGGGGGAACGCGCGTGGAGGCGGCCATGAGCAGCAGCGGGTCAACGCCTATGGCGATGGCCACAGGCACTTCTTCTCCTTTAGCAAAAGCCGCCTGGTAGAACTGATGAGTATGCCTTCCAGGAACGAGACGCACTGCCAGCCGGTCTCTTCCCAGGACCATGAGCCGGTGCACGCAGGCATTGAGTTTTCCCTCAAACTGGCTTACTACTACTGCTGAGGTGATGTAAGGGCCGCCGTCCCCTTTAAAATGGGTGAGAATGGGAAGCAAGGAGAGGTCAGGCATACTTGCGCACTCCATAAAAGGAGAAGAGTCCACCTCGCGAACGGGACCCTCGTAGCCTATGCCGGCAAGATGAGTGACCATATCTTTGCCAGAAATTCCCAGAGCCCTGGCCAGCAGACTGCGCGTTCCCAGGATGTTCAGGCAGCACTTATGGCCATCCACGTTGTTAAACAATATGGGGCCCTTTCCCCAGGCGCGATCCGTGACCTCAAGCAGGGGAGATACGGGTTCATGCACCTCTTTTAGCAGTCCTTCCTTCTTCAAATCAGCGAGGAAACCCCT
>Ga0351897_1165_pt1 | contig 9859 bp, 5 predicted proteins | sample BONcelHT113001C4_FD_206876 | JGI IMG/M metagenome (GOLD analysis project Ga0351897, IMG submission 206876) | Enriched cells from coal bed in the Powder River Basin, Montana, United States - BONCAT cells T11 rep1 HSBNCT.T11.300.1.C4 ... | reverse complement strand
CGGGCATCCCAGCCGAGCTCCTTCAGCCCGGCCAGGAATTCGCCATTGTTGCATCCTATATCGAGTATCTTCCCGGTTTTAATGTATTTCAACAGTCGCCTGCGCGTTGTTTCCTTTTTTCCCGGTTCAAATTTATCGGCGGTGTAAGCTCCGGGCGCGCCGGTATAATAATCAACCGGGTACCAACTTGCCATCTCTTCTTTCCCGGGGCGGGGGTTGAGATAGATGAGGCCGCAAAGCCGGCATCGGACAACCCGGAATGATCCTTCCATGCGCTGGTTCAAATCCTTTGCCGTGAACAACAGGCCGGAGTCATCGCTCCCGCACAATTCACATGCGATATATTCCAATCTTCAACCTCCTTATTCCGGGTTGATTGCGGGCTTGATTAACCGCCTGAGCAAATCAATGTCGCTTCGCCTTATTTCCCCCAGCCCGGAGAGCGCAGCCAGGTAAAAAGAGGCGGACAAGGCGATTACCAGGAACACGTTTGCTTCCCTGATGCAGAAGGCGAAAACACCCATTAACAACGCGGCCAGCAAAGGCTTCCATATGACTTTCCATATTTCCAACCTGTGAATATCCCTGGAAATGATATATAGGATCAGGATGAAGATAAGGGAGTAGGCCGCCAGGGTGGCGATGCTCGCCCCGACGAAACTGTAGCGCGGTATCAATATCACGTTCAGGACAATGTTCAGGACCACGGCCGCAAACGACAAAAGGGTAATGGTCTTTTGCCGGTTGACGGCCAGCATGAGAATGCCGGGAACGGCCGAAAGAAACTGGATGGCCAGGGCCCAGACCATGATCTGGAGGGAAGGGGTGGCCGGCGAATATGACTGCCCGTAAAAAAGGACGATGATTCCATTGGCCACGATCATGCCCCCCGCGGCTATCGGCAAGGCCATGACCAGGAAGAGACGGAACGATTGTTCGTAATACTTTATCAGGGAATCCATCGAGGATTGGTAATATCTGGAGAAAACCGGATAAAGCACGGTCGTAAAATTGGCGGGAATAAATACCAGGACGGAAATCAGCGCCCGGGTGACGCCGTAATATCCCGCGGGGATGTCACCTTTCATGGTTTTAAGCATTACCGTGTCGATGTTTGACATGATGATCACGAAGATTGAACTCAGGGCGAATGGGAAACTTTTCCTGATCAGGTTCCAGGCAAAGGAAAAATCAAAGGCGTATTCCGGCCGGGCGCATGTCCTGACGACCAGGATAAAGCTCAGGCAGATATAAACAATCACCGCCGCAGGATAGATTCGGATCAGGTTTATCAGGTCGTATTCCAGGTAAATGCCGGCCAGGATGCCGCCCAGGATAAGCGCGCTGATGATCACATCTAAAAGAGCCACGAGCCCCATGCGTTCAAACGCCATGAATATGGCGCCGAAGGAACTGCCCACGCATTTCATTATGGTAAAAAAAGCAAGGATATGGACCGCCGTTTCAACCTCGTGGGGATAATCCATCATGGTGACCGCGATGAAGATCAGCGCGAACGTTATTATGCCGAAAACGGTCCTGATAACCAGGTTATGCCCCAGGTATTTGCCGGCAATGGATTTGTCCCTGGCCACTTCGCGCACGGTCAAATAGCTCAATCCCAGGTCGGTCAGGATAACGAACATCCCGGAGAAGCAGAGCGCGAACGTGTAGCGGCCGAACCCGCTCTCGCCCAGGTACCGCGCGATCACCATGGAAGTGATGAAGCTCAATCCCCTGGTTACAACCGTGGCTGCGTTCAGGAAAATAGTGTTCTTCGCTATCTTTGAAAAGTCAGATGTTCCTGTCACTGAGCTTCCTATACAATCTCGTCCTGCTTGCCGTCCGCCGGTTCGATTAAGTGATTTTAAATGTTGCTATTAAGGTGGCAAATACGGCGTGTCGGGATATTCCCGCCTGAATGTTTTCCGTTCCACCGCAAGTTAATGGCAGTATATGCCTCCAGACCTGAGTAGCCAAGCCAAATCAAACGGCCGCTTTGGAGCAGGATGCAGGTTGAGCCATGGAGATTGCCGCTTGTGGCACCAATGCCGCTCTGGTAAATTAAGTATTAATGGCAGTAGATTGTGTTTGGAGGAATATGCGCATGGAATCATTGACTTCGGGAACAATATGAAACTGTCAGTTGCAGTTACTGTCAAAAATGAAGAAAACAACATGCGGCGCTTCCTGGACGCCGTGAAATGGGCGGACGAGATTGTCGTCGTGGACGACATGAGCTCGGACAGAACCGCGGAGATCTGCAGGGAATATAACGTTGTTTTGCTCGTCGACGACAGCCATGGCGATGTCCACAAACACAAGAATCTCGCGATCGAAAAAGCAGCCGGCGAATGGATTCTCAGCCTTGATGCTGACGAAGTGATTACCCCTGAACTTGCGGATGAGATAAAGGCGGCCATCAAGTCTGAGGACATGACGGCATATTATCTTAATCGTCGAAATATTTTCCTGGGAAAATGGATCAGGGGCTGCGGCTGGTATCCCGACCATATCATCAGGCTGTTCAGGAAAGGAGAGGCGGAATGGCCGTCAGTGACGGAAAGTTTTCACGGCACCCCGGAAGTAAAAGATAAAAACAGGGCCGGCTATCTGAAAAATCCATTCCTGCACTACAGTTATGTGTCTCTTGATCAATATCTTGAGAAATTCGGCCGTTACACCTCCGCTCTTGGCCGGCAGTATTCCGCCCAGGGCAGACGCTTGAAGTGGTATTCTTTCCCTGCTGTCTTTGTAGTCCGGCCGGCCCTGATATTTTTACGCAAGTATTTCCTGCTGAAAGGATTCCGTGACGGGTTCCGCGGCCTGTTTATAAGCTTTTCCGCGGCCGCGGTGGAATTCGTGGCCTATGCGAAATTATGGGAATTACAATGGTGTCAGGCAAATCCGGAAATTGCCGGCGAAACCTTTCCCGGTCTGGCTAAATCTTCAAAGTGCCTGACAATGGACAATCGCTGTGAAAAACAGGAAAACATCAGTAAAGATTTACCGTGGACCTGTCAGGCCAAAGAAACGCCGGATGGGGGCAAGAGCGTAAAACTGTCAGTTACGATTGCGGTAAGGAACGAAGAAAGTAACCTGCGCCGGTGCCTGGACGCCGTAAAATGGGCGGACGAGATTGTCGTCGTGGACGACATGAGCTCGGACAAAACCGCGGAGATCTGCGGGGAATATAACACGATATTTTACCGGAACGACAGCCAGGGCAGTTTTCACGTGAACAAGAACCTTGCCATCGAGAAAGCAGCCGGCGACTGGATCCTCAGCCTTGATGCCGACGAGGTGGTCAGCCCTGAACTCGCGGATGAGATAAAGGCGGCCATCAGGCCTGAGAACATGACGGCCTATTATCTCAGCCGCAAAAATTTCTTCCTGGGAAAATGGATCAGGGGTTGCGGCTGGTATCCGGAGAACATCATCAGGCTCTTCAGGAAGGGGGCGACCCGGTGGCCGTTGCAGATCCACGAAGTTCCGAAAATAGAGGGGAAGGACAGGCTCGGTTATTTGAAAAATCCGCTGCTCCATTACAGCTATGTTTCGCTTGATCAGTACCTGGAAAAATTCAGCCGCTATACTTCCCGGGTTTGCCGGGAGTATTATGCCCGGGGAAGGAGATTGAAGCGGCATTCATATCCTGCTGTTTTTGTTATCCGGCCGGCCCTGATTTTTTTACGCAAGTATTTTCTGTTGCAAGGCTTCCGGGACGGGTTCCGCGGCCTGTTCATAAGCTTTTCCGCCGCCGCGACGGAATTCGTGGCCTATGCGAAATTATGGGAACTCCAGGAGTTTCACGCAAAGCAGGAAGCAGCGGACAAGGCTTTGCCAGGCCTGCGCAAAGAAGCATAAGACCAACCATCCTGTCCAGGCATTTTCAGGATCGGCTATACCCTGATGCAAGACTGGCGCGGGGGCCGGTTGTGGAAAGCGCGTACCCGATCTGTTATATTATCCAGTCGAAACCCCCGGGTTGTTTTATGGCAGGGTTTGCGGCACAGGCTGGATGTCGGCGCTTTCGGTCGTTCCCTCCTCGTCCTTTACAATGGGGATCAGCAGGATAAGCCCGGCCAACAGCCAGAACGGCTCGGAGATGCGGATGATTATAAAGCTGTTCGCGGAAACAGCGTGGGCCAGGATGGCGATTATGCCGCAGAAAAAACCAAGCGCGGCGCCCTTTAAGAAATTATCCGTGCATTGCTCATGGACTTTCCACGTTTCCCGCAGCAGGCTCCACATCATGAACAAAAAGGCGCACAGGCCGATAATACCGGTTTCAGCCAGGAGCCGGAAATACTGGCTGTCGATGAAATGCGTGCCCGTCACACCAAATCCCAGCAGGGGGCTTTTGAGCCATGTCGTCACGGCCATCTCGTAGGAAATGATCCGGGCCGAAGCCGAGGCGTCAAGGTCAACGCTCCCGATCTTGACATGAACTTCCTTCTCTGGCTGGAAAGTGCCCGTTATTCTTTTTTGCACCTTTGTCGGAAGCATGGGAACTCCTATCAGTGACACCGCCACCATCGCAATTATAATGGCGCCTATGGTGATGCGATGCCGGCTGAAGACCAGGAACGCCAGCCAGCCGGTGATGATCGCCATGTATGAAGCGCGCGAGAGGGTGAAAATGAAGGGCGGAATCGCGAAAAGCAAAAGCAGGATCAGCGGAACGCGGATCCTGGCGCGCTGGTCGGTGAGCGCGATCCCGAAAATTACGCACATCAGCAGGACCATGTAGCCGCCGAAGGTGTTGGGCTCGGTAGGGTCAAACGGCGCCGTCACCCTTTTGTTGCCGGTCAGCTCGATCTGGGTGTAGCCGTAAATCATGGCCAGGAAAAACACGATCATCATCGCCACGAGCATCCTGGTGATTATTTTCTTGCTGCGCACGTGCGCGAGGATCATGAAGAACAGGAAAAAATACTCGAAATATTTAAGATTGTTAAAGATACCAGACTGCATATTAACGCTGCCGCCGATCACGCCCAGCATGGTCGCGACGACGCTAACCGCGATATAAATCCCTATCCCGGTGTTGACGCCCGTGCGGACGATGCCGAACTTGCGTTTGTCATAGGCGGTGCGCAGCAGCCAGCCGCACCCGACCGCCATGAGGAGGACATCTTCCAGACGCAACACTACTGAGCCGGCGCCTTCGCCACCAGCCTTGCCCGTTGACGAGGCCACCCCGATCTCGGGGCTGAAGAGCATGGCGAAAACTATGATGTAGAGGGCGTCCACGCCGCGGATGAAGGAGATGCCGAGGGTGACAAAGAAAATCACGATTGCCGCCATGATGGAAGTCTGGGCGGTGCCCGCGATGTGGATCATGTAATAGACGCCGGCCAGCGCCGCGAAGAAGATGATGATATTATTGCGCATGGCGTCTGCCGGAGATCGGCAAGTTCACAGTAAACAGTTAGACAGCAGACTGAAATATTATATCCATGGAACAGGGATGAAACGATCTGAACTGATAACTGCCTGCTGAAACCCCTGAGCCCTGCGTCTTATATCCTATTCCTTCCTGCCATAATAGACGCGGTAATGATAAAAATCAGCCGTATCCATCCAGGTCGCGCGCAGGTCGTTGATGACGATGCCGTCAATCGTGGTTCCGGCGTTTTTCAAAAAGTTGATCGCCCGCCGCACCGATTCGCGGGCGGTGACCCCGATCTGGAAGACAAGGATCGTGTGCTTCACGGCGCTGGCGACTATGACGCTGTCCGGTACGGGCAGGATGGGCGGCGAATCGATCAGCACCAGGTCATACGCGGCCATCCATTCCTTTACCAGGTCCTTGAAAACCGGCTGGCCAAGCCATTCCGCCGGCTGGATCGTCCTTCCGCCGCAGGTAATGAAAAACATGTTGTCCATGCCGGCAATGGAGGCCAGCCCGCTTTCCGCGTTGTCACCAAGGGCGACATCCCGGTAATCCTTGATCGCATCGCGCCACGGGATATCGCCGGTCAGGACGTCGGAAAGTCCCTTTTCCCGCGACAGGCCGAAAATCCTGTACATTTGCGGCCGGCGCATGTTGGCGCCCACCAGGAGCACCTTCCTGCCGGCCTGCGCGAAGCTGATCGCCAGGTTGACAATGGTGGTGCTTTTACCCTCGGCCGGGCCGGCGCTGGTAAGCAGGAGAGCGTTATTGTTATCTTTTTTAAGCATGAACTCGATGTTGGTCCGCAGGGCGCGGTAGGCTTCGGTTACCGGCGAGCGCGGTTCAAAGGGGACAATCAATTCCGGCGGCTTGGTGCTCTTGCTTTTCCGGGAATGCAGGCGTGAGCGGGAAGGAAGATTTGCGTAAAATGCCCGCCAGAGCACCTTCAGGGAACCCAGGGGGAGCGAGGCCTTGAGATGGTCCATGAAATGACGCCGGTGGCCGACCATGACCAGGACATCATCGTGGGTGAAATGGGGTATGACTCCCAGGACGGGCAGGTGAAACAGGTCCTCGATCTCGGTGAGAGTGCGGATGGAGGTATCCATGTTGTTTATGATAAACGCCATGAAAATTCCCAGGACCAGCCCAAGCAGGCCGCCCGCCACTGTTTTCCTGGTCCGCCCAGTGCTGACCGGCTGGCCTTCCGTGGTGGGCTCGACGACGGTGACGATTTCATTTTTCTTGTTTGCCGCGATCCGGGCCTCTTCAATCCTGCGCGAAAAGAAAGTATCAATATCTTTCAGGACGGCTTTGTCGCGCTCGTACTCGCTCAACTGGGAGCGCTTATCGAATTCCTCTTCCAGCTTTTCGGAAATATCGGTTTCAAGCTGGTAAATCTTTGACTTCAAGTCAACGATTTCAGGGTAGGCCTCGGTGTAATTGCCGCTGATGCGCAGCTCATAGAGCCTGGTCTGCATTTCGGTCAGCCGTTTGCGCAAAGGAACAAGCTCGTCCGCTTCGCCGCTCCCGATAATCTGTGAGCCAAGGCTCTGGACCAATATCGCTTCGCGCTGTTTCAAATTGTTGATCATGGAGTCCCTGGATTCCTTGATGGAATGGTAGACGTCCATGGCGTTTTGCCTCATCACCCTGTCGTGCATAAGCGTGAATGCGGTGGTGATCACTTCGCCCCGTCGTTTGGATTCCTCGGGCGATAAACCGGTCGTGCTGATTTCAAGGATATCCGTGTTTTCGATGATGGCTACCTGGACCGACGTGCGCAAGGCCATAATATCCTTTTCGGTCGGCAGTTCGGGGAATAAAAGCACCGCCGCGGCATTGCTTGCCACGACCGAGCTGGTGATCTCGAGGGTGTAGTTTTTCAGGGGGTCGCCGCTGCTGGCCAGGACGGAATCAAATATTTCGGCAAAGGTAACCTGGCGCTGGATCTTGATGCGGGTCTTGCTTTTGTATTCCATCGCCTCCCGGCTTGCATGCCAGTAGGTGCCGGCGGCCACCAGCAGGGTGATGGCCAGGACAAACCATTTCCGCCGGAGGATAATGGCCATGTAATCGCTGAAAATTAATTCTTCTTTAGCCATTGGCTGGATGAGATTAAATATTATTCAAACGTCTATTCCTGGTTATATGCAAGGCGATCGTAAACCCAAAGGGTGTCCCGAAGGGAGGTGATGGGGCTTAACAGCAGCTGGATGAAGTCGGCCACCTGATAAATCCCCTTGGATGATACGTAAATTGCGTCGTTTGCCGTCAGGCGCACATTGTCCTGCAGGTTATCGCCGAAGAATATATCGTTCATGTCAACCCGTATGACTTCGGGTTTGTCACGGTCACCGCGCACCAGGTAAATATTGGCGCGGGCGAATTTTGCCAGTCCGCCCGCGATGGCAATCGCATCCCTGACGCGAATATTACGCTCAAGGGGATATATTCCCGGCCGGTTGATAAAGCCCATGACGATGTAATGCCTCCCAATCTCAACAGAGCCGGTGCTTCTTCCGTCGCGGCCTGTAGATGTCGCGGTCATCTGTGGTTTCCGGACGACAATCACCGTGATATCGTTCAGTGTTTTACTAAGATTGGTCTGCAAATCAGACCTGATCTCCTGGACGCTCCTGCCGGAGAGCCTGACCAGCCCGACGTGCGGCATGAAAAGCTCGCCGGATTCGCCGACCTCCAGCTCAAACGGGTATCCGGATAATTGCGAAACTCTGTCTCTCAGCCAGATCTGCACCGCTATTTTATCCCCGGTCTGGAAAACGGCGTGTACCGCTTGTTTGGTGATATCCTTGATCATTTCCTTGCTCTGGGCTTCCGCCATGGCGGCATCAGCCTTGGCATCGCCCTGCGCGAAATTTCCGACGCCTGGTCTTGTGGTCTGGCATCCGCATATCAGCAGCAGGGGAACAACCAATGTGAATAGAATCGTTTTCATTTTAACATTATGTTTTTGATCTCGGGGCTGGCCAGGGTGCGTATAATGGAAAGAATTTTCACTTCCTTCAGGTCAATCTGCTTTTCTTCGTCGGGATGCATGCCGGTTCCATCCATGACCACCTGGACCACGGGCCGCAGGGGAAAGTTGGGGTTTTGCCCAACCACCTTGCAGATAACCCGGTTATTCAGCTCAACTATTGATCCTACCGGATAAAAACCGACCAGGGAAATCATTTTTTTTAGCAGATCAACATCGTATGCGCTGCGGTACTCGTGTAATATTTTTCCCAGCCCGCTGTTTCCGGAGGATTCGCCCTCATCTTCTTGCAGCCCGAAGGAGAGTTCGCAAACGACCAGTTCGGCCATGTTGGCAAGCGAAAGCACCTGGCTGCAGCGGTCGAAGGTGGAATGGGGCAGGTCAGCCGGGAAGCCCTTCCCGTCAAGCCGCCCGTGATGCAGCGCAATCATCTTGATGGCTGCGTCGGTGGCGTCTATCTTGCGGGCCAGTTCGACGCTCTTGGCCACGTGCCCGGTGCTTTCCGGGTCATTTTCAATCTCAATATCGTTGTATCCGCGGGTGAGGACCAGTATGCCGATGTCATGTATCAGCGCTGCCCCGCCGATCTCAAGCATGGAACATGATGTTTTTTTTTCATTTTTTGCGATGCCCATCGCAAGAATAGCGGTATAAATGGAGTGCCAGGCAAGCTTATCGTTGATCATGCGGTCGCGGTGCAGGATATTCAAAATGGCCGTGCTGGATGCCATAATTTCCAGTATGTCGGATGCGATGTTCCCGACCATGGGCCAGATCATGAATTTTTCGGGGGACGGATGAATAATTTTTTGAAAAACCGTCATAAGGCATGCCTTGGACTGCTCGAGCCTTGCGTTTGCGTCATCGGGTACCACAATCCCGAATTGCCGGCATGTTTCATATATACCGGTCGGTATGCCGCTGTAAAGGCTGGCCGCCGGCTGGGGCGGAACAGCGGCGGAGCTGATGGCCGGTTTGTCGTCTGCGGCTTTTTCCCCTGGATGAAAAGGCATAGCCGCGGCAGGGGGTGGCGGGCTTTTCGTTTTATGTGAATATGATTCGGCGGCAATCTCCTCATGCTTTTTGAGGGTGTCAGGCTGCGGCACCGGCGGCGGTGCAGTCGGCGGCGCGGGCGGCGGCGCGGTCGGCAGTGTGGGCGGCAGTGCGGGCGGCGGCGTGGGACTTTTTGATTTCAGGTAGGACATGCCGGCATGCATGCCACTGGGTGCGCGGGAAGCTGTGCTATAATTTAGCGTGACCGGTTCAGTTGCTTGTGGCGTGAGCAAGACCGGTTGCTTAATCGCGGGCGAAGCTGTTATCCCGGCGCCGGGCCCCTGTTTAACTGGCCAGGCCGGCGGTTTCCCGGGAGCCCGGGGAATGATCTTTTGTTTCGCCAGCGCCGAAATACTGAAAGAACTGGACTTTTCGGGCCGGTCCGCGTCTTTCTTCGCCGACGTGCCCGC
>Ga0351897_1163_pt1 | contig 10251 bp, 10 predicted proteins | sample BONcelHT113001C4_FD_206876 | JGI IMG/M metagenome (GOLD analysis project Ga0351897, IMG submission 206876) | Enriched cells from coal bed in the Powder River Basin, Montana, United States - BONCAT cells T11 rep1 HSBNCT.T11.300.1.C4 ... | reverse complement strand
GGTGGGAGAGGCACTGAACGGCTTCACGGCCGTCTTCGAGCTGGCCAAGAAATCCGGGGCCAAGGTAGTTTATGCCTCTTCTTCCTCACTCTACAACGGCCTCCTGCCGCCCCATCGAGAGGACATGACCATTCAGGTCGCCGATTACTACACGGAAGCCCGGCTGGCCATGGAAAGGATGGCTGAGCTCTACAAGCGGCTCTTCGACGTCGACTCCGTGGGCATGAGGTTCTTCTCCGTTTATGGGCCGAAAGAGGAAGCTAAGAAGGAGTACGCGAACATGGTCACCCAGTTCCTCTGGGAGATGAGAGAGGGGAGGACGCCCGTTATATTCGGAGACGGATCACAGACAAGGGATTTCATTTATGTTAAGGATGTAACAAGAGCTCTGAGACTGGCAATGGATTCCAATTATCACGGAATACTAAATGCAGGGACAGGAACGGACTATAGCTTCAATCAGGTCATTGAGATGCTTAATAAAAAAATAGGACAGGCTGTAGAACCCAAATATGTGAAAAATCCAATAAAGAACTATGTTCCATGCACGCGCGCTGAGACATCAATGGCTGTGAAAGCTATTGGCTTTAAAACGCAGACAACCCTCAATAAAGGAATGGATGCGCTCCTGGGATATTATCTCTGACTATTGCGATTATATTGAAATAGGTGGAAAGTCAATTGCCGGGGGAACATTTTCTCAATTGATCTTATTTTTCTTTACTTGGGACCTTAAGATCTTTATCATGCAGTCGTACCACTTTCCGGACTTCGTTCCGGATGGAAATATTTTATCGATGAAAGAGTTATGAAATTTCATTAAAATCTGCCATATTATACATTCTTGCATAGCATCAATCTCATTAGAAAGGATAGCAAGACGATATTTAGCTGCTTCAAGATCCTTGTAAAGCTGATCCGCATATGAATTAGCAATCTGGGATTTTGAATGATATTTTATTATCTCATCCATTAGATAATCTTCCGAAAATAGATCCGAATTACCATCATTAACAATCGCGAGAATCTTAGTGATACTAGTATTCAGATCTGCAGAAGATAATTGCAGGAAACAGGCTATTGTCGAGCATCGTTCCTCAGGAAATCCTGCTTTTTTGATTAAATTATATAAATATTTTTGATTAAAAAGACATATCTGTTCAATAGTCCGAAACAAAGCGGTTTCAAAATGGAATTTGTTGATAACAGGTATTGCGGCAAGATTTTTGTCGAATTCCAAACGGCGCAATAAGGCAATATTTCTCAATAAGTAATCGCTTTTAATCTGCCAAAGACGCCAATTGCCAACATAACCTCCATCTGGTCCAGAACAGGACCCCGGATCAGACCCTTTCCTAAAAAAATCGCCCTCTTCGCAGCCAAATGCAATATGAAAATCAAAAAACATAGGAATGCCTCCAACAAATGCACGATTGGCTGCATGAGCATCTCGACGCCTTATCCAGCTCGAAAAAACGATTTCAGATGCAATAGCATCGTCGAAGCTCTGAACTGGAAGTTCGCTTCTCGCATAATCTTGAACAAGACGAACTAAGCAAGTATTATGCTCAGAGGCTTTCTCGTTCAATTCAATTCCTTTTTCTCGTAAGGCACGAAATTCTTCAGAGGATAGGAGCCGAACCTCTGGAATATTTAACCATGATCCCCCCAATAAAAATGCTAGCAATTCCCTGTTTTTAGATTCAGGATCTTCTGGCCTACTTTTGATGAACCAGGTCTTTCCAGCAAATAAAATTACATTAGAACTATAATCTACGCGATCCCAATAGTCGCGAAGCTCGCCTTTTATTTCATCGATGAATTCTTTCTCAGGATGTTCAAACATATTTTAGATTACCCTTTATGCGGGCAGCCATGCCAAGGAAATCATTGGGATTATAGAATCCGAGACGTCCTAGAGAAAGCTTTTCCACCACCATTCGTTATTTACGTACCAATCTACAGTCTTCTCAAGGGCATCATCGAAATTCCTTTCTGGTCTCCAACCAAGATTGCGAATCTTTTTGCTATCTATGGAATACCTGAAATCATGGCCCAGCCGATCTCTGACATGCTCTATGAGTACCTCCGGCTTATTCAGACGTCTCAGAATCTTTCTCGTTATTTCCAGATTCGTGAGCTCATTACCCCCGCCTATGTTGTAGATCTCTCCCGGCCGGCCTTTGTGCAAGACCTGATCGATTGCCGAACAATTATCACTCACATAAAGCCAATCGCGTACATTAAGCCCCGACCCATAAACGGGAAGCGTTTCGCCTCGCATAGCACGGAAGATGAAGAAGGGAATCAGCTTCTCAGGGTATTGATAAGGCCCAAAATTATTCGAGCTTCTGGTAATAGAAACGTGAAGTCCATAGGTTGTGAAATAGGCTCGCGCCAGAAGATCAGCACCCGCTTTGGATGCTGAATAAGGTGAAGACGGATCGAGGGGATCGGACTCGATGAAGGAGCCAGCTGCTACACTCCCATAGACCTCGTCGGTGCCTATCTGCACGAACTTCTCCAGACCGGAGGCTCTTGCGGCTTCCAGAAGAGTGTGTGTGCCCAAAACGTTTGATCGGATGAAAGAGCCGGCTTGCGTGATCGACCTGTCCACGTGTGTCTCCGCGGCAAAGTTCACAACAGCGTCGCAGTTCATAATGGCTTTATCAACGTCGCTCTTATCGCAGATATCGCCGTGCACAAAAGAAATCTTATCGATGACCTCTTGAAGGTTCTCCATCCTGCCGGCGTAGGTCAGCTTGTCAAGCACGACGACCTCGTAACCGGGATGCTCCGCCAGGATATGGCGTACAAAGTTGCAGCCGATAAAGCCTGCACCGCCCGTGATCAGCAATCTCATCTTTTTTCCCCGTTAGCCATGCCTTTTTCCCGGTGTCAGAAGCCAGTCGTAGGGTATTTTGTCTGTATCGGGAGGCAGCCTGAACTCATCGGGTTCCTTGTAGTTGTAGGCAAGGGTGGGCACACTCAGGAAGTATGCAGTCTCCTCGCCTGCCGCCTTGAAGCCGTGGTAAACCAGCGGCGGAACGCTGATGAGCAGAGGATTTCTGTCGCCCACAAAGAATTCGTTGATCTCTCCGCATGTTTTTGATTCCGCCCGGTCGTCGTAAAGAGCCACCTTCATCATGCCTTTGATGCAGGTGAAATTGTCGGTCTGCTTCTTGTGATAGTGCCATGCCTTCACCACACCAGGATAAGCAGTGGTCAGGTAGACCTGGCCAAAATTTTGGAAAATCTCGTCGTCGTTTCTCAGGATCTCCATGAGCCAACCGCGCTCATCCGGAACTACCTTGAGATTCTTAGTTTTAACTCCCTCTATCATACTTTGACCTCCGAGCTGTCGCCGATCACAAACCTGTATCCATGGGGTTTCTTGCAGCTTTCAGAAATCCTGACATTTGCACCGATCAGGCTATCAACAATCTTGCGCCGGACATCGATCCTTGTTCCATCCATTACTATGGAGCCTTCAATCTCGGAGTCAAGGATCTCACAGCCATCTCCGATGCTCGTGTAGGGGCCGATGTAGGAGTTTGATATCCTGCAATTCCGGCCTATGATGGCCGGTCCGCGGACCACCGATTCATTTTCCAGAATCGTCCCTGGCCCGATCTCAACCCGGCCCTGGACCACTGATCCATCCATGATCTCTCCGGAGCACGATGGTTCAATCTCATCCAGTATGAGGTTGTTGGCGCTTAAGATATCCTCGGGCATACCCGTATCTTTCCACCAGCCTTTCACGACAGATGCCTGGACATGATAACCCTTCTCTACCAGCCACTGAATGGCATCAGTTATCTCCAGCTCGTTTCTCCAGGAAGGATTGATATTCTTCACCGCATCGAATATGATCGGCTTGAAGAGATAGACCCCCACCAGGGCCAGGTTGGACGGAGGAATCTTGGGTTTTTCCACCAGCCGGACCACTTCTCCGCGCTCATTCAGCTCAGCCACGCCGAACCGCTCGGGATGGGAGACCTCGGTGAGCAGAATCGATGCGTCGGCCCCTGAGCTTCGGAAACGATCGGCATGATCGGCTATGCCGTCGCAGAGGAGGTTGTCACCCAGATACATGACAAAAGGCTCGCCATCCAGGAACTTTTCAGAGATTAGCACGGTGTGAGCCAGGCCGCGTGGAGAATCCTGGTAAATGAACTCGATATTAGCATCCCAATCTCTGCTCATGACCGTCTTCTCCACCTGGTCTCGATTGGGCCCGACTATTATCCCAATATCGTGCACTCCGGCGGCAATAATATCCTCTATGGCATAAAAGAGAATGGGCTTATTGGCCACAGGTATGAGCTGCTTTTGTTGAGAATAAGTCAGAGGGCGAAGCCTTGTGCCAAAGCCGCCCGAGAGCACTAAACCCTTCATTCCACCACCATTTCCATCAACATGGCATTCAGCCCTTCTTTTACATTTAAAGGTTTTGCGAATCGGGAGACCTTCGAGGTGTCCAGGGAAGAATCCATGGGACGCCTGGCCTTCCAGCTCAACTGGTCTGAGGTGATGGGATTTACCAGCGATTCGTCGAGGCGGAAGGCTTTGGCAATCTTGATGGTAAAATCGTAACGATTTATTCTCTCCGAGCCACAGGTGTGAAACACTCCCGTCCGGTCCCTTATGCCGAGGATCATGTCCGCCAGATTTGAGGATAAGGTGGGGGATGTGTATTGGTCATTTACGATATTAATCCGGTTTTCCTTCTTCATCTCATCAACGGCCCATGTGACGAAGTTCTGCCGGACGGGATTTTGGCCATAGAGAACGGAGGTCCTGGCGATCACAGAATCCGGGCAGATCTCCTGAACGAACCTCTCCCCGGCAAGCTTGCTCTCACCGTAGTAGTTGATGGGCGCGGTTTGGTCGTCCTCTCTGTACATTCCATGATCGCCATCGAAGACATAATCGGTGGAGACATAGATCAGCTTTGAGCCTGTATCCTTAGCCGCCGATGCGACATTTTTAGGCCCCAGGGCATTGACCTTCCAGGCAGCGAGGCGGTCCGCTTCACAGCCATCTACGTTGGTCATGGCTGCGGTCAGGACAATGTACTGAGGCTTCAGGCTTCGGATAAGATCAACGCTTCCGGTCATATCCATCTGATAGGTCGCACAACCTTCCACCTGCAGTGGATGAGAGTTGTAGGTCACAGCCGTCCTGAAGCGCTCTCTGGAAGCACTCGCCACGCCGCGCCCCAGAAGTCCTCCACCGATAACAAGCAGCTCGATCATTACAGCACCTTTTCTTGAGATTTAAATCCTGCTAAAAATTCCGCTCACCACTTATCCCCTGCAGCCCATCCCTCAATCCATAATAATAGTATTTCATCATAGCGATCTGATTTTTTCGGGCCAATTGATATAGATAGTAAGGAATTCTCGTGAATAGCTCTGTGAGCAAAATGTATGCGTAACCGCTCCTACCGTTGTGCCTCTTTCCCACAAGCAGCCAGTTTCGTGCGATATAGTAAAGGTATTCCTTACTAAACTGCCCTAGAGTCACCGATACCTTGTGATGAACAAGTGCATCGCAAACCACCAGGAGACTAAAGCCCTTTTTGACGGCTCTCATGCACCAGTCGGTCTCCTCCTGCAAGAGGAAAAGGGATTCGTCGAAAAGGCCTATCTCCTGCAGAGACTGCGCTCGAAAGAGAAGAGCACAGCCGACCAGGCCAAAGGGGGGTTTCTTTGTGCCCTGGCCATGCTTACGTTTTCCCTTGTGGTACAATCTAGGGTAGCCGAGGATTAGCCTGGTTCCCGCCGACCAGATTTTGTCTTTATCATCATAGTAAGTGACAAGGGGCTGACAGGCGGCTGCCGTCCGGTCGGACTGCATGGCAAAGACGAGCTTCTCCAGGACATCCGGCTGAAGGGCTAGATCATTATTTATGACGAAAATGTATTCTGCGCCCCGCTGCAAGGCAGCGCGTATGCCTGCATTATTGCCGCCTGCATATCCCAGATTCCTTTCGTTCTCAATGATCTCCAGAGCGGGGAAAAGCCGGTGAATCCTCACAGGGATATCTTTTTTTGTGCTGTTCTCCACAAGAAGAAGATGGTTGTTGTCATAATCAAGTTCTTGAACGGATCGCAGCGTCTCGACAGTATCTGAAAAGTTATTGTAATTGAGAACTATTGTGTATACCTTCGGTCGTGGTCTTATGATCCGGCTTTCACTCACAACTTCTCTTTGCATGGTTTGCCGCCCAGCTCTTGCAGTCTACAAGAGGATACATTTAAGTTAAATCTTTTCCAGCTTATGATCATGATAAGCATAGTCGTTCTCAACTACAATGGCCGAAGATACCTGGACGATTGCTTGTCATCTTTAGCGGCGCAGACTTTTCGCGACTTTGAGGTAATAGTAGTAGACAATGCCTCCAAGGACGGCAGCGTAGAGCATATCAAAGCCAATTTTCCCTGGGTGCGGCTGGTGATAAACAAGGAGAACCTGGGATTTGCGGGGGGAACGAATTCGGGAATCAGGGCCTCTGAGGGGGAATTGATCCTCACATTCAATAACGATGCGAGAGCAGACAGCCGGCTTCTCGAGCATCTGCAAAAGCCCATGTCAGATCCAAATATGGCCGATTCAAAAGTGGGCGTCTGTGCCGCCAAGATGCTGCTTGCTGATGGGCGCATCAATTCTACGGGAATTTGCCTGTCTCGAAGCGGCGCTGCCTGGGATCGAGGAATGTTTGAGCCGGATCTGGGGCAGTACGAGGCCCAGGAGGAGGTCTTTGGGGCCTGCGCGGGGGCAGCACTCTACAGAAAAGAAATGCTGAATGAGATCGGCCTTTTCGATGAGGATTTCTTTCTCTACATGGAGGATGTGGATCTGGCCTTCCGGGCACGCCTCGCGGGCTGGAGTTGCATCTACGTGCCGAAGGCAAAGGTCTTCCACCATCACGGCGGAACAGCGGGCGCAGGATCGGATCTTTCCGTCTATTACGGCAACCGGAATGTAATCTGGTATGTGGTTAAGGATTTTCCCACAAGGCTTCTGATCACCTCTCTGCCCTTCATTCTTGCCAGGAATCTGGCGGTCATCCCCTACTATGCTCTGCGCGGCCAGGGAAGGGTTATCCTTAAATCAAAGATGGATGCTCTGAAGGGCGTTACAAAGATGCTGAGCAAGCGCAAAGATGTCGTGCGCAGAGCAAATGACGCTGAGATCGAAAGGTTCGTGAAGACCTGGAGCAGCATGAAGAGGCAGTAGATGTGGATCGTCGAGTACAGGGAATTAATAAGAATACTCACCATCAGTGACCTGAAGGTGAAGTATCAGAGCTCCGTTTTGGGTTTTGTCTGGTCCCTTTTGAATCCTCTCCTCATGATGCTCGTGCTTTACCTGGTCTTCAACAACGTGTTCAAGAACAATCAGGAGCATTTCGCGCTCTATATCCTTATCGGCATAGTGAGCTGGCGTTTCCTTGCTAATGCAACATCCTCATCCATGATGGCCATCGTAGGTAAGTCCAGCCTGGTGACCAAGATTTACATACCCCGGCAGATTCTGGTCTTGAGCTCGGTCCTATCCAGCTTCATCAGCTCCTTGCTGGAGTTTCTGGTGCTCATAGTTTTGCTTCTCGCCTTTGGAGTTAATATCTCACTTAACATTCTCTTCTTTCCATTGATCCACATAGTGTACTTCATGATGGTCTATGGAATCAGCCTGGCCCTGGCTGCGCTTTATGTTTACTACAGGGACTTAAATCAAATTTGGGAGGTGCTATTGCAGCTCGGATTCTTTATTTCTCCCGTCTGCTACAGCATATCCACAGTACCGGAGAAGTATATTTTCTATTACATGTTGAACCCTGTGACGCTGGTCATGCAGATTTACAGAAAGACCCTTCTGTACGCCGAGAGTCCATCTGCCGTCAGCCTGGTCTACATCCTGCTCTCGGCCTGTGTCCTGCTTATCCTGGGAGCGGTGATCTTCAAGAGGCTGGAACGAAGGTTTGCGGAGGAGCTCTGATGCTGGAAAGCCTGGCCAGGGTAGTCGGGAAGCCCAATGGCGAGCTGAACTCCCATGCCATCGTGGTGGAGAACGTCTCCAAGACCTTCCGCATACCAAAAGAGCGCAAAATCACAGTTTATGAGCATTTGATCGGCCTTTTTGGCAGGGGGGCACAATCCTACGAGGTATTCAACGCTCTGCAGGATGTGAGCTTCTCGGTAAAGCACGGGGAGACCTTTGGAGTCATTGGCCCCAATGGCTGCGGAAAGAGCACTCTGCTCAAGGTATTGGCGGGTGTTCTGTATCCGGATAGCGGCAGGGTGAAGATGGGCGGAAAGATTGCACCCTTCCTGGAACTGGGCGTTGGCTTTCAGCCGGAGCTGTCCGCCAGGGACAATGTCTACCTTTACGGAGCCATAATGGGCCTGACCAGGAAAGATGTTGATCAGCGCTATGATGAGATCATGGACTTCTCAGAGCTGAAGCGATTCGAGAATATGAAGCTTAGAAACTTCTCGTCAGGAATGTATGTGCGCCTAGCTTTCGCTACGGCCATTCAGACCAACCCGGATATTATGCTGGTGGACGAGGTTCTGTCCGTGGGCGACGAATCCTTCCAGAGAAAGTGTGGAGCGAAGATCGATGAGATCCGCAGGGCGGGCAAGACCATATTACTGGTGTCGCATTCCCTGGGCACGGTGAAGCAGCTATGCAGCCGCTGCCTGCTCATGAACCACGGCCAGATGGTGGCGCTTGGAGAGACGGAAGATGTGCTGGCGGAGTACGAGAGGATGAGGGCTGCGAGCGGGTGAGAAGTGAGATGGGATCGTTTTCGCGCCGACTGAATTAACTTTATATCGTCAGCCATTGGTTATAACCAGCGGCTAACGACGTTTCAACCACAGAGACACAGAGTTCACAGAGTACGCACAGAGCGACTAACTAACAACGGGATTTGATAATAAGATCAAAATTAAAAAGTGTCATCCTCTTCTGCTCCGTGGCCAGAGGCCAGGCCAAGACCTGTTCGTGGTGGATGCCCTCCTGGAGGGCAAGGTGCCGCGAGATGACGGAACTGCTGCGCAGCGCGAGAGAGGCTGAAGATACGGAAGCTGGAGCACGGGTGGATGATTCCGAGAAGCGACTTGAACGCGGTGATAAGCTTCGATTGACGGCACCCGAAAAGAGCTTTGAGAGAGCATTGCTCTCCTGCTTCTCCTCGGGAATGTATGTGCGACTGGCCTTTTGCCACGGCCATTCAGACCAACCCGGATATTATGCTGGTGGATGAGGTTCTGTCTGCGGGCGACGAATCCCTCCAGAGAAAGTGTAGAGCGAAGATCGATGAGATCCGCAGGGCGGGCAAGACCATATTGCTGGCGTCGCATTCACTGAGCACGGTGAAGCAGCTATGCAACCGGTGCCTGCTCATGAACCACGGCCAAATGGTGGCGCTGGGGGAGACGGAATATGTGCTGGCTGAGTAACCAGGATGATGAACAGAAGCATGTGAGATGTGCAATGCACCTCAAGATTCGGAAGGTCACCTGAAAACCGTTTCAAGTCGACAATCTCGATAAGCTTTTGTTAAAGTAGATCTGTATATAACTCATATAAAGTAGTTATGACGATAGGTAAAGGATAATGTTCGTTTCGATAATAATACCGATAAAAGATGAGCCGGCCATTCAAGAGCTTATCGATGAAATAAATGATACAATAAAACAAAATCATGAAATAATTATTGTTGACAAGAGCAAGATTAATCCTAACATACGGGACGCCAGAATTATATCTCAGAGATCTGATGGCCTTGGCAATGCCTTCGTTGAAGGTCTGAGGAAAGCAAAAGGAGATGTAATAGCACTAATGGATGGCGATGGTTCACACAGACCAGACGATTTGAATAATTTGTTAAGCAAAATTGGAGAATACGACATAGCACTTGGCTCCAAGCTTATAGAGGGCGGGCACAGTAATGATTCTCGAGGGAGAAAGGCAGTCACCCTTGGTTTTTCTCTATTAACACGATTGATTTTAGGGGTTGATATAAAAGATCCAATGACTGGGTTTATGGCTGCTAAGAGGAGCGTGTTTAAGAATCTAACACTCAAACCCAGGGGTTTCAAAATAGTAATTGAAATTGTATATAAATCACAAGCAAAAACTGTAGAAGTTCCTATCCTATTTCGAGAGAGGCGGGTAGGGTCTTCGAAAGCAGGCTTCAATGTAAATGGTCTTAAAGAGATTTTTTTGATA
>Ga0351897_1158_pt1 | contig 10349 bp, 8 predicted proteins | sample BONcelHT113001C4_FD_206876 | JGI IMG/M metagenome (GOLD analysis project Ga0351897, IMG submission 206876) | Enriched cells from coal bed in the Powder River Basin, Montana, United States - BONCAT cells T11 rep1 HSBNCT.T11.300.1.C4 ... | reverse complement strand
CTACGAATGGAAACGGCGTTTCCAGACGCACGGGCTGGAAGGGCTCAAGGATATGCCGCCCATCCCCAAGTCACAACCGAACCAGACGACGCCGGAAACCGAGGCTGCCATCGTAGAATGCAGCTTAGCCCACCCATCCTGGGGCTGCGTGAAACTGTCCGATTTCCTGAAGCTGCAGGGCGTCTCGGTGAGTTCGCCCACGGTTCAGAAGATCCTGATCCGAAACGACATGGCCAGCATTTACGACCGCTGGCTCAAGGTAGAGGAGCGCCATCTGGAGACGGGAATCGAACTGACGGCGGAGCAGGTGTCCAAGATCGAGAAGTATAACCCCTGCTTCAAGGAACGGCATGTGGAATCATCTCGGCCGGGCGAACTCCTGTGCCAAGACACCATGTTCGTGGGCAGCCTTAAAGGGGTCGGAAAGGTGTATCTGCATGCCTGTGTGGATACTTACGGTTCCTATGCCTTTGGCTTCCTGCACACAGGCAAAAAGCCGGAATGTGCCGCCGCACTGGTGCACAACGATGTGCTGCCGTTCTACCGGGAACATAACCTGGCTGTAGGCGCGATCCTCACCGACAACGGCCGCGAGTTCTGCGGGACGGAGAACCATCCTTTCGAGCTTTACCTTGCCCTTAATGAGATCGAACACCGTCGGACAAAGGTGAAATCTCCGCAGACCAACGGATTCATTGAGCGCTTCAATAAGACGGTACTGGACGAATTCTTTCGCATCGCTTTCCGGGAAAACTTCTACGAAAGCGTGGAGGCACTCCAGGAGGACTTGGATCGCTGGCTGATTCATTACAACACCGAGCGCCCTCACCGGGGTTACCGAAACCGAGGAAAACGTCCCTTGGATACCGTGCTGGAGTTCGCTTGATTGTTAGACATGACCGTTAGTCGTACACGTGGCAGGCAATGGTGTATATAAGTATATATTAACTAACAATACGAAGCGGCGTATTGTTCTAATATATCAATTGCCTTTTCTAAAACTGAGGAACACGCGCAATCACTGTGATCGATGAGTGAATCAAGCGCATACTGAATGAGTGAGATTGAGTTATCTATGTATATTCTTACTAACTGCTTGTTTCCATAGTTACGAAAGATCAAGTCTTGTGTTGTTTTATCACTAAAAATTTTCATCACTTGCATGTAGTAATTTTTATTTAAAACGCTTAGCCCGTTTTCATCAATTGATAAAGGATGAACTAGTGCAACATTTATTTCATATATCTCATTGTTATTTAATAAGATGCTTCGCGATTCAAATCCATTTTTATGATCCCTGCAATACTCGAAAACAAACTCAAATATACAACAAGAAAATTTCAATAGCGACAGCCAGCTCATGCCATTTGATGTGACTAGGGGTACTATTACTCCACAACGTTCCATAAGGATATTTGTTCTCATTTTGCATAGTATAGCAAACAGCTCAACGAAGTCGTCATCTTTGTCTTTTAAATATCTTACTAATACGCGCATCGCGCCTTCACAGACAGAAATTGCACGGACACCATCTTCAAACCTAATATATACTTTCAAGCGATCTAGTAATTCGTTGATATAGTCCTTGGGTTTATTTTCTTCCCATATATACTCCAAATGAGCCACTAGGAGTGTTACCACATCTAAATTGCTGCTGTTCATAACAATACAGTTAATCGACTCATAGTTTTGCATGACTGCAACTTTTTCTGATTTTCCCGCAAAATAGTAATTCATTAAGATGCTTCCAGCAAATTCTGGATTATAGTTAGTTAACTTGTTTGCGAGTGCTCGAAAATTCGAATAATTTTGAGTATTATTATCAAGACAGATCTCTTTATAGATTATAATTGAAGATTTTATATCATCATTCGAACAAAGCAAAATAAGCTTCTCACAAATATCAGTTGCGATGGCAAAAAATTTCTCATCTTTTTTTACCTTCTCAGATATTAGTGGTAAACTTGCTTCAATAAAGCATATATATGACTGATAGATGTCCTCGGTAAACCATTTGTAATTCATACAATCGGATAGTGCCTCCCGCAAAATCTCTGGTGACTGAAACAGACTATCATTGAGTTCTTCCTGAAAATATCTTGTTGCACCATTCATATTAAGAAAGAGGCTAGACGATATTTTTAGCTTCTCTGGAAATGCGGCATTCATACTCGCATTATAGAACTTACGAGTTAAATCATGACCATGATGGTTGTTACCGTTGAGAAAGCAACTCAAAATACTGAAAATCATAGTATTGTCAACAATATTGACATGTAAGGTATCGATGTACTTATAATGCCATATATATCCATCGACAAGAGCTGCTAAAAAACTCAAAATTGGAATATCAATAAGCTCATTAAAAATTAAGAGTAATGAAAAATCTAGGCTGAGCAATCGCTTTTCTTCCTCACTTGTTTCGCTGTTTTCCTGTATATGCACCAGCAAAGTATCGAGAAGGTCTAAACACTCATTTAGACATCTTGCATTAACAGATTTAAAAACGGCTCTTATCATACGAATAATGTTTCTCGTGAAAAGTGCAAAAATTGTATTGTTCTGTATACTTGTACTTAAAATCTCGCTCCTAATTAGCAGAGCCATAAAAAAATTGTATTCATGCGGAAAAAGAAATAAGCTGCGATCCATGTACAGATTAGGCTGAAAGATCGTTAAACTCCAAACAAGAAACAGATTAGTGAAAATTCTTGGCAATAGTCCTTTATCAATGTTAGCCTTGCAATTATCTATTTCACACAGTTGTGAATAATAAGCAACAATGTTCGATTTGCACGCACTATACTTAAAATCCGAGTTATCCTCCGTATATGCTATGTACCTATTATGAAGTTCCCATCCATTGGGAGATAGGCCTACTATTGTGTTAACTTCAAATGCATGAAGGAAAATGTCTTGCTCTCTTATATATTTGACGATGTCAAGAGATCTCCAGATCTCACAATGATGCAGTACGATTCTAAGTATTTCGTCATGGAAGTGAAACCACTTAGCATGGTCAAAAACCCGCAACAACTCTTTGGTAATGATTACGTGAAACCAGTTTACTTCGTGATCGGTCTCTTCAAATGAGATCATTTTATAACAATCAAAGCAGGCGATATAAAGATGATGGCCCTTTCGATTATCATATAACCATATAATCTTTAATAAAAGTAATTGATAAAAAGCATTGTGTGAGAATGAACGATCAGAATCGTCGCTAAGTATATCATCCGCCTCTTTTGCAATACTCATCCAATTATCTTCGAATGTCTCAACAATATCCCTAATCAGCAATGCCGTCTTGGATGGCATGTATCCAAACACAAGTTCTGTCAACTCATTGATATAATACTGTAAGTCTCTCTCATTGGCATTTTCTAATGGAACTACTATCATGCTCGTCCATTCGCTTTGACTTAACCTAACATCGAACTTTACTTCTATCATTGCAATCAAGTACACGATTGATGCAATATTCGTTTTGGGGTACTTACTTGCTCTTGACTGAACAAACTCATTGATCTTATTCTGATTAAGCTTTCGAGTTTTTAATGGAAATAATCCATTCAGCATGATGTAATCCGCACCATATTTCCACAAGTGGTGATTATTTCTTTCTGGATTATACTTACTCGCATATCTCATTTTTTCATCAGTCGATAACGGGTTTATATACATGACGATAGATGCAAAATGATCATAATCACATGTAACTCTTTCGGTAAATTGGCTGAATACAAACCAGCCTTGTTGTTCTTCTGCCTGTTTCAAATAACTCGACAGGGCCCAATAAACGATGTCATCAATATCTTCGAATTCGTCGCATATGTAGATTTTCTTCTTACGGTGGAATTTGTATTTGTTGGGTGGAATTTGTTCAAAGAATTTTAGTAAGAAATCACGTTGTAATGCATGTATTGATTCTAGAAAGGTGGCGATATTCTTACTTCTTATCATCTTTCTTTTTTTCCACGCTTTAAAAATTGACAGAAGTAGAAAGGCTCCGCATACAAGGTAAAAGGGTAGTTTGCTGAATGGAATAGGAATCCAAACAAATACATCACTGTACACTGAATACAGGCCCGGAAAAGCTGGCCAAAGAAGTAGACCTGATGGACGGTGCCTATGCCCTATCGGTAACGCACCGCGCGTGGATGGCTTTGCGTGGCGACCAGAAACCGACCATCTGCGACACTTTCCGCAGCATGAAGGATATGGTGCAGGCCTGCGCGAACTGGGCGAAGGAGTGATGCACTTTGACGATTCTGGTGTTCAGGCTGGAAGGCGTGCTGCAAAGCTGGGGCGAGCGTTCCCGCTGGGATCACCGCGACAGCGCCGATATGCCGACCAAATCAGGGATTGTTGGCTTGCTTGGGGGCGCGCTGGGATATCCGCGAGGAGATAAGCGGCTTGCGAAGCTCTCGGAATCACTGACGCTGGCGGTACGGGCTGACCGCCCCGGCACGATGATGACGGACTACCATACTGTGCAGGGTCAGGAGGAGAAGATCAGGAACGCCGAAGGGAAGCCACGCAGCAGCTTTGCGTCCAACACGATCGTATCCCACCGCGAGTATCTGCAGGACGCCTGCTTTACTGTGTTTCTTGCCGGTGAAACCGACCTGCTACAACGCTGTGCAGCCGCGCTTACGGCGCCGATTTGGTCGCCCTGCCTTGGCAGGCGTAGTTGCCCGCCCACGGAACCAGTACAACCAACATTGACTGTCGCCTATGTATCACTGGATGATGCGGTGCAAGGCTTCCGGTGGCAAAAACCTGTGCGCAGGCAGGCTAAGCAGATGATGGCGCAAATCGAAGACCCCCTGGGCGACCACGAACGTGTGGATACGACACTTTGCGCTTACCGTTATGAATTTGCCAGAAGACGGGTCCGCTTTTGTACTGTGAAGGAGGGAGAAACGTGTACCTGACCTGCGCGACCATCAACCGGCTGCAACAGAGCGCAAGGCAAGCGCTGGGGGACTGCTGCGACATGCACCGCAATGTGATGACCCTGTACCCGCATGTGCAATGCCTCGAAGCACGAAAAAGCGGCGGTGTGCTGTTTCGCACCATGGAGCAACGGGGCGACACCTTGCTGTATCTCATGAGTGAAACACAACCTGACTTTTCGGGGGTTGAATGGCTCAACAGCAGCAGTGCAAGGGTGCGAGACGTAGCCCCGCTGCGCAGCGTTCTGGCCACTGGCAAGACATTGCGTTTTGACCTGCTGGCGCATCCGAGCAAAAAGGTGAATGCTGAGCGAAAGAACAGCGCGCGCGTATTCCTGCGGACAGAAGACGAACGTAAGCAGTGGCTGGCACGGCAGGGGGAAAAGTACGGCTTCAGCGTAGATGCATCGCAGGAAAAGCTGATACTTGACCTTCATGGAAAGCGTTCGACCGGACCCATGTACCTGAAAGCCGTGCAGTTTAATGGCATCCTTCGGGTAACTGACCCGGACATGTTCTGGAAAGGTTACACCCAAGGCATCGGCGCTGAAAAAAGCTATGGGCTTGGGATGCTACTGCTTTCGGCGGTGTAGGGTACCATTATGGCGAAGGATTTACGATCGCTTCCGAAACTTAGAGACAGTTTGAGCTTTCTATACATCGAACATGCCGTGATCGAGCAGGATGCCCTGTCCATCATCGTGATCCGTAAGGATGAGCGAATACCGGTACCCATCGCGGCAATGACAGTGCTGCTATTGGGGCCAGGCGTGAGCGTTACGCATGCCGCCATCAAAGCAATATGTGATAACGGGTGTACGGCTATATGGTGTGGCGAAAATGCAACCCGTTTCTACGCCACAGGGATGGGAGAAACACGCAGCGCCTCAAACCTTTTACTACAAGCAAAACTGTGCATGGACCCGGACGCACACCTGACCGTTGTGCGACGGATGTACATGCGGCGCTTCCCGGACATGGACTGCGCGCAACTATCTTTAAAACAGATACGCGGCCTTGAGGGGATACGTGTCCGGGAAGCATACCGTAGGCTGGCCAGACAATATGGCGTTGCGTGGAAAGTACGCAATTACAAACAGGATGATTGGGACAAGGCAGACCCGATCAACAAAGCCATATCCACTGCAAACACAGTACTATACAGTTTGTGCCAGGCAGCAATCGTATCACTGGGTTACTCGGCGGGGCTTGGTTTTGTGCATACCGGCAAGCTGCTTTCGTTTGTTTATGATATTGCAGACCTATACAAGGTGGATACCACATTACCTGCAGCGTTTTCAACCATCGGCGGTGGGTATGCAGATTTGGATAAGGATGTGCGCACCGCCTGCCGCAAGACGATCAAGAACGAGCGGATACTGCGGCGGATACCAGAAGATATCGCATGGATATTTGACTGTGACAACATCAGCGAGCAGGATATGATGGAAACCGTCGGCGATATCTGGGGCGAAGGAGGCGATACCATCGCAGGCGGGGTGAACTATGCTGGGGAGGCTGAAACATGACGGTGCTGGTACTGGAGAGCGTATCAGAATCACTACGGGGGGAATGCACCCGTTTTCTACTGGAAATCAAAGCCGGTGTGTTTATTGGCACCTTATCAGCGCTGGTACGGGAAAAGCTGTGGGATAAGGTAAAAGCAACATCCGGAGAGGGCAATTGCCTGATAGCATACCCGTCGGATAACGAACAGGGCTTTCAAATGGAGATGAGTGGAAACCCACGAAGGACGATTATAGACATAGAGGGTTTATTGCTTATCAAAAGTGTGGTTTAATAATGCTTTCTCGAAGTACCTGCCCCACGCACGTGGGGGTGAACCGCATATTTTTCAAGTGCAGTTAGTTTGGAACATCACCTGCCCCACGCACGTGGGGGTGAACCGATGCTAATGGCGGGCGCGGAGCAGGTGAAAATAACCTGCCCCACGCACGTGGGGGTGAACCGCACATCCGCGCCACGCGTGTAATAAAATTTGCACCTGCCCCACGCACGTGGGGGTGAACCGCAGCAACCTGCCCTGTTCCTTTTGTTCCCGCTCACCTGCCCCACGCACGTGGGGGTGAACCGCGCAGGAGGAGTGGGCAGATTGAGCATACAGAACCTGCCCCACGCACGTGGGGGTGAACCGTTGTAGCCGCCGATGTTGTAGTTGACCGTTGCACCTGCCCCACGCACGTGGGGGTGAACCGGCCATGCTCTCCGAAGATGACGTAAAGAAGGCACCTGCCCCACGCACGTGGGGGTGAACCGGACTTCAACATCCCCGAAAACACTAATGCGGCAACCTGCCCCACGCACGTGGGGGTGAACCGATTGACGAAATGAATCTGGCGCAGGTTGTGGAGCACCTGCCCCACGCACGTGGGGGTGAACCGGTGTTTTGCACGCCGGAAGTGCTGGACAAAACACCTGCCCCACGCACGTGGGGGTGAACCGACGCCGCCGGCCGAGGCGCGCGAGCTGGAAGCACCTGCCCCACGCACGTGGGGGTGAACCGCAGCGCCAGAACGTTAGTGTACGTGTCGTCTCCACCTGCCCCACGCACGTGGGGGTGAACCGATTAAACTTGTACGTAAAAACGCAGGGCTTAACCACCTGCCCCACGCACGTGGGGGTGAACCGATGCAATAACGTGTCGAGCCAGTAAAGAGGGTACCTGCCCCACGCACGTGGGGGTGAACCGCAGATCGTGTCTTTGTATCCCGATATGGGGGCACCTGCCCCACGCACGTGGGGGTGAACCGTAACCGCTGACGCACAAGGCGACTTTGCTCGCACCTGCCCCACGCACGTGGGGGTGAACCGTTGTAGCTGCCGATGTTGTAGTTGACCGTTGCACCTGCCCCACGCACGTGGGGGTGAACCGATTACTGCCAGTGTTTCGGGTGCGGGATGCAAGGACCTGCCCCACGCACGTGGGGGTGAACCGAACTACGTTCTGATGATTCGCGCTTATGCTCTGGAACCTGCCCCACGCACGTGGGGGTGAACCGCCGAACGTGGGGCCGCGCAATGTTTTATCGGTGACCTGCCCCACGCACGTGGGGGTGAACCGTAGACAGTGCCCGCATAGGCATAGATGCCGTAACCTGCCCCACGCACGTGGGGGTGAACCGGGAGATGGATGTGATGGAGAACAGGGAAACCCACCTGCCCCACGCACGTGGGGGTGAACCGTGCAGGAGCCGCAAACGGCGAAGCGGACGGGGTACCTGCCCCACGCACGTGGGGGTGAACCGTGTATCAAGCAACTTGATTCCCGTTTGGATGTACCTGCCCCACGCACGTGGGGGTGAACCGGTCGCGCCGTTGTAATGGTATTCGTCGCCCGGCACCTGCCCCACGCACGTGGGGGTGAAGCGATCATCCGCAGGCGGCTGTGGTGGTTTTTGGTCACCTGCCCCACGCACGTGGGGGTGAACCGGGTGCGATCAATGACCGCATCCGTTTCCTGTGCACCTGCCCCACGCACGTGGGGGTGAACCGAAAAGCCGCTGTTACACGGCTGTTCTTGCTTCACCTGCCCCACGCACGTGGGGGTGAACCGTGCAACGCCCGATTGACGCCGTGCCCATGGCTACCTGCCCCACGCACGTGGGGGTGAACCGCACAACGGTTTACTGCGAGGAAAAGGGCGTACACCTGCCCCACGCACGTGGGGGTGAACCGAACTCCGATTTGATACGCTCAATGCCTCCGTCGCACCTGCCCCACGCACGTGGGGGTGAACCGAGTTGCCCAAGATGCGCTTGTAGCTGTCGGCCACCTGCCCCACGCACGTGGGGGTGAACCGTATGGGTGCGATGATGGGGAGAATGGAATGCTACCTGCCCCACGCACGTGGGGGTGAACCGGTCGCGCGGCCAGCGTCGCATTTGATGACCTCACCTGCCCCACGCACGTGGGGGTGAACCGGCCATTGCCATTGCGGCGGGCTACTCCGACAGCACCTGCCCCACGCACGTGGGGGTGAACCGACACAGACGTTGCATATGCGTTTACTTTGTTTGCACCTGCCCCACGCACGTGGGGGTGAACCGTCGCCGCTGGCCGCCCATGCCGCTGTGAGTATACCTGCCCCACGCACGTGGGGGTGAACCGTAGTAGTAGAACTGCGCCGTCGTTTCAAAGCCCACCTGCCCCACGCACGTGGGGGTGAACCGTGACATTATGGCTATGATTGGCCTTCGGTATCCACCTGCCCGACGCACGTGGGGGTGAACCGTGCTGATGAACAGCACCCAGCAGGATATCGTGAACACCTGCCCCACGCACGTGGGGGTGAACCGGCGCTGAAAGGCACTCGCGAAGACCCCACGGCCACCTGCCCCACGCACGTGGGGGTGAACCGACGTACGTGCCGCGCATTGTCTGCCTGCCCTTGACCTGCCCCACGCACGTGGGGGTGAACCGCGCAGCGGCAGGCGTATGCCGCGGAATGGCAGCACCTGCCCCACGCACGTGGGGGTGAACCGCGACGCGCTGGAAAAAGCGCGCAGGCAACTGGCCACCTGCCCCACGCACGTGGGGGTGAACCGGCGTTCCTCGACAACCTGCGCAAACTGCGCGCCCACCTGCCCCACGCACATGGGGGTGAACCGGGCGGCGCAGCAGAACGCACCGACGACGCGGAACCTGCCCCACGCACGTGGGGGTGAACTGTTGTTAATCGGATGACGTGGTATGTTCTGGTGAATCTGCCCCGCGTAAATTATGCGTGAGTCGAAATACACGTCAGCACCACAAGGTTCTCGTGCATGTAAATCGCACCTCAAATATTTCATGTTGGCGAGAATTCCATTCCATCATCATGGCTTTGGAGCGTGTGAAGGAAATGCTGGAAATATGGCGAAATGATTCTAATGAGTACCGTCCACACAACGCACTGACATACCTTTCGCCGACCGAATTTGCAAGGAAGCATGCCGCCTATAGGCCATATTCAACCTCGGTTTTCCTCGTTGCAATTAGACCACTTTTTGGTGAACACCCACGACCACATTTTTCTAATAGGAATTGTATTACATTTGTGAACACCCATGCAAGAGGATAGAATGATGAGAACAAACGAATTTGGACCTAAGATTCCTAGAAATGCGGTTATAGTAAAGAATAGGTACACAAAATTTAATACACAACGTTGTTGTACTGCGATTACTAATAATGAAAGAGGTTCTGATCTATATAAGAGTATTATTGGTTATGCTAATGATAGCCTACACGCAGAAGATGGGATTGGACTTGTTGCACACATCATACATAAGAAAATGGATGGAGCTGTAGCAACCGAAGAAGCATACTCGTTACTTAAAAGGAGTGGTTATCCATGCGAAATGCTTCGGCTAAACGACAGTAATATCTTTA
>Ga0351897_1154_pt1 | contig 10613 bp, 9 predicted proteins | sample BONcelHT113001C4_FD_206876 | JGI IMG/M metagenome (GOLD analysis project Ga0351897, IMG submission 206876) | Enriched cells from coal bed in the Powder River Basin, Montana, United States - BONCAT cells T11 rep1 HSBNCT.T11.300.1.C4 ... | reverse complement strand
AGCAGGTTTTCCGAAAGGCGTTTTGAATCTTGTTACTAACGGGCCTGGCGGAAGCAGTGCGATAGGGGACGAATTTATTGAACATCCGAAAGTGCGCCGTATAAATCTCACCGGTTCAACGGCGGTAGGCCGCCAACTTGCTGAAAAAGCCGGGCGCTATTTAAAGCGTGTTGCTCTGGAACTGGGGGGACAGAACCCCATGATTGTCCTGGGCGATGCCGATATTGACGCTGCCGTGAACGCCGCCGCCTTCGGTGGATTCCTCCATCAGGGCCAGATTTGCATGTCAACGCGCCGGATCATTGTGGAAAAGTCCGTTGCAAAGGAATTTACCGAGAAATTTGTGGCAAAGGTTTCAACTTACAAGGTGGGCAATCCGAAAGAAATGGATACGATTATCGGCCCCCTTATCAACCAGTATCAGCTCGATCAGGTCAAAAACAGCGTGGATGCTGCCTTGCGTGACGGCGCAAAGATCCTCTACGGCGGTAAATCCGAGGGACCATGTTACTATCCTACAATATTAGTTAACGCTAAACTCAGCACCCCCTTTTCCTGTGAAGAAACCTTCGGCCCCGTAGTTTCAGTAATTGAGGTTGAAAACGCTGAGGAGGCAATAGCAACAGCGAACGATACCATGTATGGGCTTTCCGCCGCTGTTTTTACGAATGATTTAGCTAAAGGTCTGGCCATTGCGGAACGCATCGAGTCCGGCATAGTTCATATAAACGATCAGACGGTTCATGATGAACCTCAGGTGCCCTTTGGCGGCGTGAAGGACAGCGGATGGGGACGGTTCGGCGGCAAGGCTGCCCTGGAGGAGTTTACTGAACTGCGTTGGATCAGCGCGCAGCTTACCCCGCGTCAGTATCCGTTCTGATTTGTCGGTTGAGTATGGTTCAGCATTTAAAGCAAAGGAGGGAGAAAATGAGTGGAAAAAGTATGTGTTCAGGTTTTGCTGGTTGTCTGGTGCTGCTCGCTCTGGTGTTGGTTTTTCCTTTAAACGGCTATGCCGCGAAAGACAAGATTGTCATCGGTACGGCAATTTCCCTGTCAGGGCCTTACGCAACCGGCGCAGGAATGACCCAGATTCCCAACTACAAAATGTGGGTTGAAGAGGTTAACGCGAAGGGCGGCATATATGTAAAACAATTGAAAAAGAAACTGCCTCTTGAGTTGATCATCTATGATGACAAGAGCGACCTGGGCACGGCCGTAAAACTGGTGGAACAGCTTATTCTTAAAGACAAGGTGGATTTCATCCTGCCTCCCTGGGGCACAGCCATGCACTTTGCAATTGCCCCAATAATAAATAAGTATGGATATCCTGTCATTGGCCCCACAATATCGTCTGAGAAACTCAGAGAAATAGCGCATAAGGTGCCGTACTTTTTCGGTATTTTGAACATGCCCCGTGAGCAGGCAAGCGGTCTGGTGGAAATCCTTGAGGAAGTAGGGGTAAAAAAAGTGGCCCTTATCTATGTGGCAGACGCCTACGGCATAGAATGGACAAGCAAGGTAGCGCCTGAACTGGGACTGAAGAAGATTGATATTGCCGTATTCCAGAGTTATCCTCTGGACGCGAAAGACCTTTCTCCCCTTTTAAAAACCATAAAGGCTGCCGAAGTGGACGCGCTGCTTTGCATGTCCTATCCCAATGACACTTTTATGATCACAAAACAGGCAAAGGAACTTGGTTACAACCCTAAGCTTATGTATCTCGGCGTGGGCGTGGCATTCCCTGTGTATAAAAAAATGTTTGGCGGCCCTGAAGCGATTGAAGGCATTATGGGCGCCGGGGCATGGAATCCCAAGGTTCCCTATCCGGGAGCTAAGGACTGGTACGACAGGCACGTCAAAAAGTGGGGCAAAGAGCCTGATTTCTGGGCCAGCGCTTTTGCCTATGCATCCCTCCAGATACTGGAGCAGTCCATTGAAAAGGTGGGCAGCCTCGACCGCAAAAAGATACGGGACTGTATTGCCACCCAAACATTTCCTACAGTAATCGGCCCGGTAAAATTTGATGGCGGGTTCAATACCCAGTCTCCGGGCGAGATAGGGCAGTGGCAGAAAGGACAATTCGAAATCGTGGCAGGCAAGGCAAAAAGGACGGCAAAACCGGTTTATCCTAAAGCTCCCTGGCCTGAAGAAAAAAAGAAATAGGGCATGAGGTTAAAGAATTATGAGCTTTACCTTCTATGTTGATGTTGTTATCGGAGGGCTGATTCTGGGCGGGCTTTACGCCCTCACCGCTGTCGGCTTGAGCCTGCAGTATGGCGTTGCCAGGGTTCTTAATGTTTCTCATGGCGAGTTTATCATGCTCGGAGCATTTGCAACATATTCCCTGTATACCATGCTCGGAATCAGCCCTCTTCTTTCCCTTGTTATCACCGGCCCTGTAATATTTGCCGCGGCATTTCTCATACATCGCACAATGTTCCAGCGTATCAGAAAAACATCGCCGTCGGAAGCGGCTTTTGAAGGCAATTCTTTGCTCGCTTCTTTCGGCCTCCTTTTTATCATCCAGAATATGGCCCTCCTGGCCTGGGGCTCCGATATAAGGGGATATCATTATATGTCGCAGTCAATTAACCTCTTCGGCACCTCATACGCCCTGAACCGGCTCATAGCGCTTTTCCTGGCATTGGGTACCGGAATAACTTTTTATCTTTTTCTCATCTATACCCGGATGGGAAAGGCGATTCGGGCGGCTGCCCAGGATCGTGATACGGCCCAGCTTATGGGGGTGAATATACACAAAGTTCTCGGTCTTTGTTTCGGTCTGGGAGCTTTCATGGCCGCGGTAGCAGGTTCGCTGATAAGCATGATGTTTGAGATTACACCCACAATAGGTATGCCCTATACAATTATTGCCATAATTGCAGTCGTCCTCGGAGGGCTGGGGAATATCCTTGGCAGCCTTATAGGGGGTCTTATACTCGGACTTGTGGGAAATATAGTTATGTGTTTCAGCCCGGCATTATCATTAGTAGCTTACTATTTGATATTTATTCTGCTTATCCTGCTGAAACCGTCAGGCATTATGGGGAAATAAAGATGGATAATCTGAACAAAGGCAGCTTTTTGAAGTATTTTCCTGTCATTTTCGCGCTCCTGATAATTTCTGTTCTGGCAGCAACATGCCCGCTTTATCTTGCGCCTTTCACTATTATATCCGTTACCAATATTTTCATTTATGTGGTAATTACCCTGAGCTGGGCGCTCTTTTCCGGTCCAACCCGCTACATATCAATAGCAACGGCGGCGTTTTTTGGAATGGGCATATACACATCCGCCCTTGCCGGCGAGCTCATGCCGTTTCCCCTGGTAGTCTGCCTGGGGGGATTTGTCAGTTTTATCCTGGCGCTTTTGGTAGGTATGTCCACCCTGAGACTGAAGGGCATGTATTTTACGATATTTACCTTCGGATTGAGTGAACTTATCAGACATACGGTTCTGTGGTGGGAGGTGACCAGGACGGGAACAGTGGGCCGATGGGTTGTATCTGTGGATCATACACCGGTCTACTATACAATGCTCATTATCCTTATTGTAACACTGGCCGTTTGCTACGGTATAGGGCGTTCCCGATATTGGCTTGCCCTTCAGAGTATAGGTCAATCGGAAGAAGCAGCCGATCACATGGGTGTCAATGTTACTGCCGTGAAGATAGGGGTTTTTGCTGTTTCCGCTTTTTTTGCAGGGGCCACAGGAGCAACCATGGCTACGCGGTGGACCTATATTGATCCCTCAATCGCCTTCAACCCTCTCTTCTCTTTCATGCCCATACTGATGGCAACCTTTGGCGGTATCAACAGCATTACCGGGCAGATTGTCGGAGCGGTTGCGCTTACCCTTCTGGCAGACCTTCTTTTAACGGAATTCCCTTATTACTATATGCTTATATACGGCGTTATACTGGTCATGGTAATTCTTTTCCTTCCCAACGGTATTACGGGATTAGCGAAATATGTAAAGAAGTGACAGCAGGAGGAAGGCTATGCGGATACTCGAAGTTGCCGGAATAAAAAAGAGCTTTGGAGGCCTTGCTGCTGTTGCCGGTGTGGATTTTCACATAGACCGGGGAGAAGTGGCAGGACTTATCGGCCCCAATGGAGCCGGAAAAACCACCCTCTTTAATCTCATATCCGGCGCTGTTACACCAACAAGCGGTAAAATAAAATTCAAGGGTAAGGATATTACGGGACTTAAACCGAATAAAATATGCAGGCAGGGCATAGCAAGGACATTTCAGCTCGTGAAGCTTTTCGGCGATATGACTGTCATAGAAAATGTACTGCTGGCATATCGCTTTCGAGCACAAAAAAGCACAGGCAATGAAGCATTCAGCCGTTGTCAGGAAATGCTCGACATTGTTGGACTTTTAGGTCTGGAATTGATTCCGGCAAGAGAACTGACCATTGCTAAACAGAAGCAACTGGAAATCGCAAGGGCATTGGCAACAATGCCTGAAATGCTGCTCCTTGATGAAGTCATGGCCGGCCTGAACCCCTCAGAGGTAACAAAGGCAATTGAAATAATAAAGAATATACAGGCAACAGGCATTACCATACTCATGGTGGAGCATGTAATGAAGGCCATAATGGAAATATCTGATCGTGTTATCGTATTTCATAACGGTGAAAAGATTGCAGAAGGTAAACCGGCTCATGTTGTTGCCGATGAAACAGTAATTCAAATATATCTCGGCGGGTAATATATGCTGAAACTAAATAACGTAAGTACCTCCTACAGCAAGGTCCAGGTTCTGAGAGAAGTCTCTCTCAGGGTGGATAGGGGGGAGATTGTTGCTCTGGTTGGCGCAAACGGGGCAGGCAAGACTACCATGCTGAACACCATATCCGGTTTGCTGCGTCCTCTATCCGGTTCTATAGATTTTCTGGAAAAAAGGATAGACGGCATGTCCCCCTACCGGATTCTGGAGGCAGGCATCGCGCAGGTTCCTGAAGGCGGAAAGCCCTTTCCTGATATGACGGTACAGGAAAACCTTGAAATGGGAGCATACAGTAAAAAGGCATGGAAATTCAGGGAAAACAGCTTTGAACAGGTGTATGCCACATTTCCCATACTGAAGGAAAGGGGAAAGCAGCTTGCCAAAACATTGAGCGGGGGACAGCGCCAGATGCTTGCCATGGGACGATGCCTCATGTCAAGGCCGGCATTCTGCATGTTTGATGAACCGTCCTATGGACTTGCTCCTGTTGTGGTTGGAGAGCTGTTCAGGTTTATCAAGGCTCTGCGTGACAGGGGAATCACTGTTTTCCTTGTTGAACAGAATATAAAACATGCCCTGGAAGCGGCAGACCGGGCATACGTGTTGGAAAACGGCCGTATTGTTCTGGAAGGGCTAAGCGCGGCTCTTCTTGAAAACGAACATGTTAAGACGGCCTATCTTGGCCTGTAAGAATGGTGAATGGTTGACATATATGAAAATTGTGGAGTATGAATGTGTATAAGACTCCCCATCACGAAATAGCGGGGCTGCCTGCGGAGAATATGGGCATGTATATCGAGACAGGTGTTGGAAGAGCCAATATCGGCAAAGATATTGAAATGGGCAGGAAAGCTGCGGCTGAGGCTATTGCGGGGCTGAATCGTTTTAAACCGACATTGACAATAGTTTTTGTTTCCTCAGAGCTGAATATTGAAGAAGTCAGCAGGGGCGTTAGTGAAATTATCGGAGACTGTCCCATTATAGGCACGAGCACGGCAGGGGAAATAGCTGATGAATATCTCGCGAACAGCGTAGTCGTTGCCGTTCTTGCCTCACCGCATTTACGGGTCCGCACAGGCCTGGGAAAGAATGTCTCCTTTGATTTTAAAAAAGCTGTCAAACAGGCATTGGCCGGCGCGGACGTTTCCGGATATTTCAAATTTGATCATTCCCTGCACCAGATGTTGCACATGACAACGTCAAGGGGAGCAGGAGTTTCACCTGTATTCCTCATCGTTTTTTCTCCGGGAGCAACAAAAAAACAGGCTTCGTTGAGTCACGATATTCATACAGAGCTCCGGAAAGCTTCAGTGAACCGCATTCCCATATTCGGAGGAAGTTCTTCCGATAATTTTCATTTCGAATCAAACTATCAGATTCTCAATGACGCGGTATATAGCGATGCCATAGTCCTTGCATTTGTGGAAACAGATATTCTTTTCGGTCTGGGAACGGCGCACGGTTTTTCTCCTACAACGAAACGCGCATTAATCACTAAGGCATCAGGGCATATTGTTCATGAACTTGACGGGAGACCGGCAGTTGAAGTATGTTCCGATTTGCTGGGCATACCCATTGAACAACTTGGCGACGGGGTGATCTGGTTCAGCCAGTTTCCCTTCGGCGCCAGCGATGTATACGGCAACTGGCTTCTCTATGTGCCTGAGTGCGTGCTGCCCGATGGTTCAATACAATTCGGGCCGCTCATGAGGAACGATCAGGTTCTCACGTTGATGCGCGCCGACAAGGATGATATAGTTCAGGCAGGGCTTGCCGCATACAACAAGGCCATCCGGCAGGGGGGTTTAAAAAAGCCTTCCTTTGCCATGATGTTTTCCTGCGCCTTAAGAAAGCGGTTGATGGGGTCTGACGAGTCAAAAGAAATGAGCCTCCTTTGCAAAAAGGCAAAAATACCAATATGCGGATTTTATACATTCGGAGAACAGGGGATTTCCGATGACGGCCTGCCTGTTTTTATGAATCAATCTGTTTCAACGCTTGTCTTTTCAGATGAATTGAATCCTGTTGCCGCCCTTATACATAAAGGCAGGCGCGTCTATTCATCTGAAAAGACAAGCGTTGAAACAGATTGATTCATAAAAACAGGCAGGCCGTCTATTCCGAATTCACGTCACGGTTGAACAAGAGAGAAGCTCAAATGAAGGTAATGAGCAAAATCAATCAGATAATTCAGGAAGAAACCGATGTGATGCGCCTGATTGACCGTTTGTCGGACAGGTTTAACAGTCTTTTCCCCTGGGCGGATTGGAGGTTCTACCTGCCTGCAGATATCCAGCATGTCTTTTCCATAGCCGCAACTCAGGAACATAATGGATTTCCGGGTCAGATAAACATCAAACAAATACCTTCAGGTTTTACATCCATACATCTTGACAGCCGGAACAAACGGTTCGGGGTATTACTGCTGAAAAGGAAAACAGGCATTGTTTTATTTGACGAAGAAGATATGGCCCTTGCAAAAACCATAGCAAGACTTACCGCAAGGGGCTTACAGAGGATAGAGATAGACCGAAGGCTGACCAATAAGCTGGTTCAGCTGGAGATTTTAAACCATTTGAGCAATGAAATTTCACGGTCTATTACAGCAAACACAAAATTAAAAAATATTACACGGCACATCAGACGCATCCTTAAGCTTTCAACGGTGAGCCTCTGGCTTATAGACCCTGCAGGCAGGTATCTCATAAAAGATGCCTCTGACGCAGACAGGGCATCGAAGGAGATGTATATTGAGAATGACGAAGGTCTTGCACGGTGGCAGATTGAACATTGTCAGCCCATATCGATAGCAGATATGCCGAAAGACAACTGTCCGGTGAAGATATCCACTCCTTTTGCCATAGGTTTTATTTCTTTGCCCATTTCATACAAGGGACAAATAAGAGGGATACTCAACCTCTTCTGGAAAAAAGATAACAAACTCTCCTTTCAGTATGACCGGATACAGGAAGATATGGAGTTTCTGTCAGGCATTACCAATCAGCTTGCCATCTTTATTGAGAACAGGTATCTTCAGAAGCATAAAACATTCTTGAAGGAGATACATCATCGGGTAAAAAACAATCTGCAAAACGTTGCCAGTATACTGCGAATGCAGATAAGGCGGCTGGATGGAATCTCGGCAGAACAGGCATTAAATGACAGTATATCCCGGATAATGAGCATAGCTGTCGTACATGAAACGCTTTGTCAGAGTGAAATAGGCATGGTGGACCTGCAGAGACTCCTGGATAATGTGAGCCGCCTGTCCCTGGCAGGCCAGATTGAGCCCAGGATGACAGTAATTATAGAGGGACCGTCCATGATGATCCCCTCCAAAGAGGCCACATCCCTTGCCCTGATTATGAACGAACTGATTCAGAATGTTGCCCGCCATGCTTATAAAGGACAGGGCGAAGGAAGGCTTTTAATTATACTTGAGGAAAAGGAAAATAATATGTCCTTAACTGTTCAGGACGAAGGTTCGGGCCTGCCTGAAGGCTTCAATCCTGACAAAGACGGCAATCTGGGACTTACAATTGTGCGTACGTTGGTAAAGGATGACCTGCGCGGCAGGTTTACATTGAAAGGAGAGGGAAGGACAACGGCATGTGTTATATTTCCTTTATTGAAGAATTACTATGATCTGAAATTATGAGTTTTCGAATTTTAATTGCAGATGATGAGCCCCTTATCCGGGTAGACTTGAAAGAGCTCTTGGAGGGCATCGGCCATGAAGTGGTTGCTGAGGCGCGGGACGGCAGAGAAGCCATTGCTTTGATAAAGCAGAAAAAGCCCGATGTTGTCATCCTGGACATAAAGATGCCCCATATGAGCGGCATAGACCTGGCAGCAAAGATAGCGGACAGCTATCCGGTGATAATACTCACTGCCTATTCAGACCGCCATCTTGTCGAGCAGGCCCTGGATGCCGGTGTAATGGCATACCTCACAAAGCCTTTCAAAGAGGAAAGTCTTTCTCCTGCCATCGAGCTGTCGGTAAGACATTTTCTGGAAAAATCCTCTCTTACGGAACGTATATTGCGGCTCAAGGACGAACTTGAAAAACGCAAGCTGGTAGACAGGGCAAAAGGTCTTCTCATGGACAAGGAACATCTTACAGAATCACAGGCATACCGTCGGATTCAGAAGATAAGCATGGACAAAAATAAGTCGCTTAAAGAAGTTTCAGAGGCTATTATCACCATGCTTGGATAGAACGTATTTCACCGCCTCTTGATCCTCCCCCATTCTTTTCATCAACCTTGATAATGCTGTAAAAATGTTTATAATAGTATTCATATAATAAGCAGGAGGTTTTACATGAACCGGATGAAGACTTTCTTCCTGATGGTTGTTTTAACGATAATTTTTGTTGCCCTGGGCAGCATGATAGGCGGAAGCGCCGGCGGCGCTTTCATGTTTGTTATTGCCCTTATAATGAACTTTGTAAGTTACTGGTTTTGTGACAGGATTGTCCTTTCCATGTATAGCGCGAAAGAGGCGTCACAGAGTGAATATCCTCAATTATATAGCATTGTTAATAATCTTTCCCAAAAAGCATCCATTCCTATGCCCAGGGTATATATTGTAGAAAATGAAAGCCCCAATGCCTTTGCAACAGGGAGAGATCCGTCAAAGGGCGTAGTAGCGGTAACTACAGGAATAATGAGGATATTAAGCAGGGATGAGCTTGAAGGTGTTCTTGCCCATGAAATGTCCCACATTAAACACAGGGACATACTCATACAAACCGTAGCGGCAACGATGGCAGGCGCGATTACCATGGTTGCCAACTGGGCGCGGTTTGCAGCGTTTTTCGGCGGAGGCGGCAATGACGATGAAGGCGGCAGCAATATATTCAGCGTCATCATTTTTTCCATAATAGCTGCCTTTGCTGCCATGCTTATTCAGCTCGCCATTTCAAGATCGAGGGAATATCTTGCAGATGAAGGCGGGGCAAGACTTACAGGGAATCCGCTGTTTTTGTCGGAGGCTTTAAAAAAACTCCATACAGGCATAGCGCGCAGCCCTATGAATGATGCCAATCCATCCACTGCTCCGCTTTTTATCATGAACCCCTTTACTGCAAAGGGTGTGCTCTCCCTTTTCAGCACCCATCCTCCGATAGAAGAAAGAATCAAGAGATTGGAGGATCTGGCATATAGAAGATAATTTCGGCAGCACCTTAAGAACAATATGCATTCAGGCAATTAAGAAGGTAGAGGACGGCAGTTTCCTTGATGAGACGATGGACCGGTCATTTTCAAGGCATAAGCTTACGGAATCGCAAAAGGGCCTGATATACGAAATAGTGTCCGGCGTGGTGAGATGGAAGGGCTATCTCACCTGGATACTTTCCCGATACGTCAAAAAAGCAGTTAAAAGTGAGCTGAAATACCTCTTATGGGTCAGTCTGTATCAGATTTCATTTATGAAAAAGGGCGCATACCACATTGTGAATGAATCAGTGGGGTATGCAAAAGATGAGCATGGTGCGTATATCGGGAATTTTGTAAATGCGGTGCTGAGAAATTTTATCAGAGAAACGGAAACCCTTAACCACAGACCCGTCCCTGACATGTATGGAACTGAAAACCCGCCCGGTTCAATACTGCCGGAGGCAGGTCAATCTCAAGCATCAAGTATCAAGTATCAAGCATCAAGCATCAAGCATCAAGTATTAAATCTATCCATCCTCTATTCTTTTCCTGAATGGCTTGTCAGGAAATGGTCCAAAAGATTCGGATATGATGAGACGGTAAAACTCCTTACTGTTTTAAACAAATCTCCTGAATTCGGCATCAGGGTAAACCTCAACAGGATTTCTATGGATGAAGTAACGCGCTGTCTTGAAGATAAAGGCGTCAGGACCAGA
>Ga0351897_1129_pt1 | contig 10938 bp, 10 predicted proteins | sample BONcelHT113001C4_FD_206876 | JGI IMG/M metagenome (GOLD analysis project Ga0351897, IMG submission 206876) | Enriched cells from coal bed in the Powder River Basin, Montana, United States - BONCAT cells T11 rep1 HSBNCT.T11.300.1.C4 ... | reverse complement strand
TCACAGCACCCAAGAGTTCTCCGTCCGTTCGTCCTCTGTGCGCTTCTCGTGTCTTTTTGAAAAGGATGAGAAAATGTGCCGAGTGCTTGTCGAGCTGCCGCAGTCGGCCTTCTCCAAACCGGAAAAGCTGGCCCTGCAAAGAAGAAGGACCGTATCTCATCTTGTAGAAGAGGTTATCACCGGCCCGGTGGACTCTTTTATTCTTCCTTATGAAAAAGCCTGAAGCAACTAAATTTTTCAATTTGCTGGTGGATTTTCCATATCTGTCTCTTTGCCCATCACCCATGTAGCTAGAAGAAGTCGATCTTCCTAAATACTAACATGTCTGTAGAAAAATTTAAATATTATTTCTATTACTCTTTATCATGTGTTCAGGAAGACATTTGGCCACTCAATAAGGCTTTTTATCCTATTGGCTTTATTGTGGTCATCCATCATATTTTCTCAAGGAGCTCCCTGCACCGAAAATTTGAGTTATGCCTTCTGCGGGCCAATTTTCGATGCAGGCCGACCACAGCAATTGACTGGCGGTTACGTATGCGTCGTGCCTTATTGGCCAGAGCCATTGATCTGTGCAGAAATTCATAATAATCCTCCTGAAATACCGATCATCCCCGTGGGAACTGCCATTGGCGTCCCTGCGGCATCGTATAGCTATTCCACCTTCGCCATCGATCCGGATGGAGACAGAGTGTTCTACACCTTCGATTGGGGAGACGCAGCAGAATCTACCACGCCACTCATCAATTCAGGTGTTACTGCGAGTGCGAATCACACCTGGAGTAAAGCAGGGACATATAAGATCAGAGCCATGGCCACAGATAGCAAGGGCGCGTTTTCCGAATGGTCGGAGTCGCTCGACATCACCTTAAATACACCGCCAAACAAACCCAAAGCGCCATCAGGCCCAATTTCGAGCAGGCCAGGAACCACCAATAATTATACCGTTTCCTCCGCTGATGCAGACGAAGATCGGATGAGGTACACCTTTTATTGGGGTGATGGAACGGAATCGATCACCGGCTTTCTCGTCTCCGGTGCAGAAGCGAGCGCGAATCATACCTGGAAGAAAGCCGGAACATACCAGATCAAGGTATTTGCCATTGACGAAAGAGGAGCTTCCTCTGGATGGTCAGAGGCGCAAAATATCGTCATAAATTCCCCCCCCGATAAACCCTCCAAACCATCTGGACCCAGATCGGTCTATGCCTGGGCCGAATATGCTTACACTTCATCCGCATCAGATCCTGAAGGAGATGAAACAGAGTATACCTTCGACTGGGGAGACGGAAATAAGTCCATTACGGATCTTATCAGATCTGGATGCAATGCAAGTGCAGTGCACAGTTGGAGTGGTGAAGGAGACTACCGGATCAGAGTCATTGCCAAGGATAAGGTAGGAGCCATATCAAAGAGGTCCAGGAGTTTGATAATTAAAGTTATTGCAAACAGCAAGCCCGATAAGCCAAAGGTACTATTCGGACCGAGTTTTGGCTACGTAGGGATCGCTCATAGCTACTTTACAATGGCTAAAGATATCGACGGTGACAAAGTCAGGTACTCCGTCGACTGGGGAGATGAGACGACCTCCGCTACCGATATAGTCGATTCCGGCTCATTTGAAAACGTAAATCATACCTGGATTAGAGCGGGAAGGTACCAGATCAAAGCCAACTCTACAGACAGCAAAGGCGCGTCATCAGGGTGGACGGATCTAATGAATGTGACTATCCGTGACAATGATCCTCCCAATCCACCGATCGTACCATCGGGACCGACCTCTGGACGACGCAAGGCCACTTATAGATATGTTACATCTGCAAACGATCCCAATGGAGACCAGGTCAAATATGTCTTCGACTGGGGAGATAAAACAACATCCTGGACCGGTTTGGTCTTCATTGACTCCGGGAAGAGTGAAAGCGTATCTCACAAATGGAATAAGGCCGGAACATACCAGGTCAAAGCCATGGCCCTGGATGATAAGGGAGCCTCTTCAGGATGGTCGAATTCGCTAATGATCAATATATTCTCTGATTGAAAAGTTGTTCGTTTGCAGCATGGCACCCGCTCAAAACTAAAAGCATTCTAAGGAAAATTAAGTATGAACAGGCAATTTGATTTTATGGATGTGCTTCTGGCGGAACACAGTGCGAATATGACGAAGATCCGTGAGAATTGGGCAAAGTACATAAGCTTAGAAGATTATATCTGTGTAGGCCCATGATTATGTAGCAAAGGAGGCAAGAGAGCATTTATAAAGTTATAGAACTAGTTGGATCGTCTTCTACCAGTTGGGAGGATGCTGCCAGAAATGCAATCGACACGGCGTCTGAATCTCTTTGGAACCTTAGAATAGGCGAGGTCACGAAGTTGGATGTCAAGCTGGACGATGAGGGAAAAATAGCCTTATATCGGGCCAAAATAAAATTTTCATTAAAATACGACAACTGGAAGGTAGAGCTCGGCTGGAAGGCCAGAAGATGCGGGTCATCTCCGATCTCCTAGAGTTCTCCGAAAGTCCCACGATCATGACCTTATCCACCTTCCTTATGCCAACATATGGGTTCCACGCATGGTTCTCAAGGCCAAAAGATAAGGCCTTGAGCCCACCATCAGCCGACGCGGTTGGTTCAAGCAAATGGCCTACTCGCTCTCTAGCTTTTTATGTTAGGGGTTGGAAGGTTAGATAGCACACTTCCCCCCCGAACCAATGGGTACGTACAAGACGTTGGGGTTGGTCTTTATTCCCTGGACAAATTCCCAGGAAACCAGTGGTGGTGTGACTGATTCTCCCTTGATATGGTTTGCCTCAGCAATACCCTTTGCTTCAATGACCAGTCTCTTGGCTTCTTGCTCGGATTGCTGGATGGTAAACTGCATCTGCTGAGCTTGTTGTTGCTTCTGCTGTTTAATTGTAATGGCTTCTGAAGCTCAGCTGGCAGAAAGATTCCCCTTAACCAGACTCTTTCGATGATAATGCCAGTTTCACCAAGCTCTAGCTTAAGTTGGTGTTCGACATCTGCTTGAATTTCAGTCGACTTGTTGGTGTATATGTCTTCTGCAGTGTATTTTTTGAATTGATATTAGTTACTTGCAACAACAGTGGGGACATTCCTCACTGAGCACCACGGCAATTTACTTGCGAGCCAGGCCAAATCATCGGAGGAAGGCGTATTAAAATGCTGGCTTTGATGAATTACTCAATCCCTGGTGATAGTTCTTCGAAGTAGCCAATAGATGTGGGTTCTGATATGAGATTACGTGCGGAGAATGAGAACCCCGCATGAATTATTGGGACGACAGGCATATTGACGCAAAGGTTTTTTCGTTAGTCTTTCCAATTGGTGAGCAATAAAGGAGGGATTACGGTTACGAGGTGCATTAGGCAGGTAGGCATCGTCCTATTCCTGGTGCTGGCATGTATTCCGGCATTTGGATTCAAACCTTACTGCGATTGCTCAGATATGGGCGGCCAGTGGGTCACGAGCAGAGAACTCTTCGAGAATCACGTACTCACGAATAAGATTACGCAGATGAATATGGCAATCCAGATGAATGAGTGCGGCGCACAAGGCACTTTAGGAGAAAGCGGAAAAATCAATGCGGCTTTTGTAGGAAGAGTTGCAACCAACCTTGCAGGGAAATGGTCCTTGGGTGGGGAAGAGGGGACTTTTCAAATACAACTGCAAGATAGAGAAAAAGACTGTGCAAGTTTTGATGGATACATGTCTTCAGGGGACAAATCATGGAAATGGTCAGGCCATAAAGAGGCGATGAGTACCCTCCGCTCCTGCGATGCTGAATGTAAGGAACGTGATCCACATCTGAACTGGAATGGAGATACTTCCCAATACCCATACTGCAATTGCGTTTGCGAGGCAGGCTGGGAGTTTGATGTTTCAGGCAAGAGTTGCGTACCTGCCGAAACATCCAACCCAGCGTCCTCAGATGCAAATGCCCAAGTGACGACTCCAGAAGGTATTATTCCCGTCAACACAGGTAAAAAGACTCAGATCGTATTGCTTCCTGGCAAAGGTGCAAGTATAGATGTGATTTGCAGTCAGACTCGGGCCAAGATTGACCTTATCTCTCTATTATATGGAGATTATATATCTGAGTGGGAAAAAAACAAAATGCCTGAACATGTACGAATTTTAATGTGGACATATGTTCTCAATTACGCTCAGCTTTGTGATAAAAAAGGGGTTCCGTCATATTCCCAAGATACAGCAGCTTCTAACCTCCCAGAAAGCTCAGCAAATGAGATAAAAGTAGAGCTGCAAGAGGGGCCTCTCCGTGCAGAGATCATCAACGATCAAGTCTCTTTAGATATCGAGACACCCACAGTGATTGTATCTTCGCAGGGCAAGAACACCTTCGGCGTGGCTTATGATCCACAAACCGGAAAGAGCTTTGTAGCCGCTTATCAGTACCCGATCCAGGTCCAGCCCACAGGCGGTAGTCAAGCCCCCTTCACCCTCGAATCCGGCCAGGAGGTGGAGATCAGCAATGGCCAGGTGAGGCAAGCCACTCCATCCGGCCAGACGTCAGGAGAAGAAAAGGTCAGGAATCCAGGTTTTGTGCCTGAAGGCTCGCAAGGAGGATGCTATGCAGATCCATTGACAGGTGAAATAACCTGCATAGACTCCAATGGAGAGCCCTCGGGTGCAGAGAGAGGGCAAAAGAATGGGTGCTATCACGATCCCTATACCGGCCAATATGTTTGCATAGATTCCTACGGAGAGTCTGAAGGTTACCAGGAAGGAACACAAGGTGATGGATCACAGGATCTATGCTATGAAGATCCCGAAACTGGCGAGACAGTCTGCACAGGATCCAGTGGAGGGCCTTCAAATATCTGATGTACATGGGCTGATCCTACCACCATAACCTGTAAACCTTTTCTTTTATTTAAGCACCTTCAAATCCTAGGTCGTATTTTATAATTATAAATACCTTCCTGATCCTTTGACCCCCTAATGGTGCGCGGCGGATTGTGGATTCGCGTTTTACTATTACGGAAGCGGATTAATCGCGATCTCCTGGTTGTAAACCTGGATTTACCAAGACTATATGAACAGGCAGTTAGTCCAACGAGGATTTGGGAAGATTTTGGAGAGTTGTATATGGTGCTATGAACAACTCACGAATTGTGGCGCATCTGTCTTCCCTGCGCCGCCACCTGCCCAGCGATTGCAAGAAGGCCCTGTAGAAGGCCGCCCGCGCACACTAGGTCCGCCAGGGGGGGGCGCAGAAGGCTGCGGAATGCGACGCCGCGGGGAGCACCAGCAAGATGGATCGGGGCCCAGTTGGCTATCGTCTATTCTCAAGGATCTAAATCATAATATTCGTCACTCAGTTGTGTTTTCCTTTACCGATGACCAGTGGATGCACCCTAAACCAATCGGTGCAGAGGATGCGCCTCTCCTTGTGCAATCTCCAGGTCGCGCACGGCCTCCGCGACGAGAATGTCAGCCATGGCCGCCGCGGGAAAGATGATATCTGCGCTTTCAATGGGCCCGTAGAGCAAAAAGTCGGCTGCGGCCAAAAGCTGCATGGCCCCTGCCGCCGCATCGCAGCATTTTCTGGCAGTCATCTCCTTTTTGGAGAGCCAGGGCCAGGAGGAGACCGCATTGTGAATGCCTGAGCCGACGGGCAGGCCCAGGCGCGCCTTGGCCGCCACGGAAAAGCGCAGAGCCGACCCGGCCCCACTGCCCAAAGGCAACACTGCCGGATCGATGAGCAGATTGACCAGTCCCAGCTCGCGGGCCGCGGCCAGCAGCCCCTTCTCGCGCACCTTTCCGCCTGTCTCCAGGATGGCTAGTGAGCCGTCCACGCCCGGCTCGGCCGGATTGTAGGCCAGGATGATGGCTGAGTCGATCTCGCAGTCCAGCAGCGCATGAGCCTCCTTTTCCTCCGTGGCCAGGCTGATGCTGTTGTAGATGGCTTTATCTGCGTATCCCAGCTCCGAGACGAGGAGCGCAGCCGCGCCGCGCGTGGCAGCATCCGCGGAATCGATGATGAACGGGCCACTCCAGACCTGTTCTGCAAATTCGAGGTACTTTTCAAAAGCCAGAATGCTGCGCGCGTAAAGGTGCAAAACACAGGGGCATCCCGTCTCCTCGGACAGCTCCTCCTGGCGAGATATCAGCCTCTCTGCTGCTGTCCTATCGAAGAGGCCTCTCTCCTCATCCTTCACGATCTTGTGCCCGTGATAAAATATCGTGCCGCATAGAACAGAAGGCAGCTCGCCGGGCTGTCCTCCAAACTTCACTCCCGCCACGTTCACTATGGACTGCTCTCTGCTGAATCGAAACATTTGTCATCCCTCTGCCAAAGCCTCTTCATGAACCACTTCTATAACAAGCCAAGCGGATGTATCCATGACAACCCCCGCTCCAAAGGATAGATCCCCATCGCAAAACGCAACCTTTTGCGATGCGGCCTTTCTTTTTATTACCTGGAAGGGCTTCGCGGGATAAGGCTCACAAAGGCGGCTATATCTGGAGATCAGCTCTTCAATCTGCACAATGTCCTCGAGACCAATGCAGTCTATCAGCTCCACCTGTTGCTGAAAGCGTTGGATGGCTTCAAGCGGCAGATTCTGGATGAAGGGTATGGCACCATTGGAGCCGATTATCCTGCCCTGCTCATCTATGCCATTTCTGTGCAGCGCCAGAATGGTATTACCGGGCAGATGACCCTTCGACTCCACGCCGCAGAGGATAAGGAATCGGATATTGCAGTTGGATATCACATTGGCCACAATCTTCTCAATCCCTAGGTTCTCGGTCTTGCACTGGCCGCAGATGGCAGCATTCTGGGGGAAAAGCGGACTGGCTAAGGTTACCACCGCCACACCGCATTTTGGGCTACCTACCTGATAGTCGCCGCGCACAGGCGGCCAGGGATCTTCGTAGCATCGTTTGCAATTGCTGTCTTCCTGTGCCATATCGCTCCTGCTTTCTCACCTCAAAGACCGATCAGAATTTATTTATTCCTGTGTTAAATCTGATGTGATATAACTGCCATGCAAGAATCAATATGAAAAATTGAAATATGAGGATGGTAAATAAGTAAATCAGATAAGCAATAGGAATGACTCTCACGAGATGACTAATTACAAGACGACATCTTGCAAGATAAGTCTTGCCAAGCGAACGGCGGCACTGAAATGGCCTCATACAAAGAAAAGATCCTGGAAGTAATAGGGGAAGCCGATGTAGGCCTTACTACGGTAGATGTGGCCAAAAAGGCAGGCGTTAGCAAGACCACGGTGATCAAGTACCTCTCCGTGCTCAGCTCCGAGGGCCAGGTTGAATTCGTGGAGGTAGGTCCGTCCAAGCTCTGGAGAAATAAAAGAACGGGCATAAAGCATAAGGAAGAGGGAGCGCAGGCTTTGAATGTAGTGGCGCTACCCATGGTAGATATTGATTTTTTCAATGGCGAAGACAATACCGTCCACTTTTCGTTTCAGGTTGATCCGGAGCAGATATGCGCACTCTTGAAACGTGCCAACAAATGCATGTGCAAGGCTGATGATATATTAATTGAGGAATAAATACATGCCCAGCGCCCCGCAGAATTCTATACCAAGGGAGATCAAAGACTTCTTCACGGTTGAAAGCGGCCAGACGCTTCTTATCAAGGGCCTGCCGGGAACCGGCAAGACTACTTTGGCCCTGGAGATCATGAATAGCTTATGCGAGAATCGGAATGGAATGTACATATCCACTCGCGTGGATCCTCGCCGGCTTTATGCCACCAATCCGTGGGTGGAAGAGGTCGTCCCCCCCAAGAATGTGGTGAATGCTACCCAGACCAAGCTCTTAGAGAGCCTGAAGGGAGTCGGAAAAGATCTATCCAACTACTATGCAGTCCTGGATTTCTTCAAGGTATTTTTTGACGAGGCAGAGGAGATGGACAATCCCATGATCATCATCGATAGCTGGGACGCGGTCTTGAATTATACCGCCCACCTCATCGGCGATGCCCAACACAGTTTCGAGCAAAATATCTGTGAATTTGCCCGTGATCTGGACACCCACCTCATCTTCGTCTCCGAATTTGCCAGTGTCATGCCCCTGGACTACATCGTGGACGGAGTGGTGACCATGGAGCAGTTCCGCCTGCCCGGCTATGTCGAGGGAAGCATGAGGAGCCGCTACGTTCGGCAGATAAAGCTGGACAAGCTGCGAGGAGTCGAGATCGCCCAGAAGACCTACACCGTTACATTGCACAACGGCCGGTTTCGGTTCTTTGAGCCTTACCGGGAGCATAAAGATGCCAGAATTGCCAGTGATGGTATGAGAGTTCCCGATCCCAAAGACGATCGCATCTCCACGGGTATTCCAGACCTGGATATCATCACGGGTGGTCTGAAGTACGGCTCATGCAATGTCCTGGAGATTGATCACGGAGTGGGCAAGAGGTACTACCAGATCCTGACGGCCTTAGCCTCCAACGCCATTAAGAACGGCAGAGGCGTCTTTATCCTGCCCAGCATCGGCTACCAGCTCAGCACCCGCGACATTTTTGTTCCCACCAACGTCGTTGTCTCTCAGCCGGAAGGAGAGGATCCCGTAGCATGGGGAAAGGAGCTGCAGGAGAAGTGGGACGCACTGCGGGAGAGGACGGGCCGGCCCATACTGAACATCATCGGACTGGATTCCATTGAGTTCGCCTTCGGCTACAAAGCAGTGCTCAATTTAGTTAACCTGATGATCCGTAATTGGAAGGAAACCAACGACATAAATGTTCTCGTGGTAAAGAGTGGCCAGGAGAGCATGAACATGGCCGTTCATACCGCGGATACTTATTTGCTGGTCAACGAATTGAATGGCGGTCTTTGTCTGTATGGAATTATCCCAAGAACTGAGCCCTATTATATGCTTTTAGAAGATAGGAACAGGATCAGCCTGACGCCCATTGTCTAGCTTCTCCTGTCCCTTTTCTTTGATTTCAATTCAGGCTTTGCCAGGTTCAGGCTTTGGCCAGGCCCTTTGACTCGCGGGCGATCCGGACGGCGGCCTCCTTTCGCATCATCTCTACGAATTCCCTCTGCGTGGCGAAGATCAATGTGCCCGTGGGACAGGCCGCTACACATGCAGGGATGTCCAGATTCTTGCAGCGGTCGCACTTCACAGCCATCCGGACCTCGGTGTGACGACCTATAACCCCGTAGGGGCAGACCATCGCACACATCCAGCAGCCCACACAATTCTCCACAATGCGATCGACTATGCCTGTGACCGGGTCCTGCTTCATGCCACCGGTGCGGCAGACCGCAACGCAAGGCGCATCCTCGCAGTGGCGGCAAACGAGAGGCATCTTCTGCCCCTCTGCCATCTCCACATAGATCCGGCGCACTGGTCCCGGCTTTTCGGAGATCGCCGAAATGAGGCTCTTGCCAGCCGAATGCTCCACAGCGCAGGCCATCTCACAAGACCTGCAGCCTAAACAGCGGTCCAGACGGACGAATACTTCTTTCATGCTTACTGCCTCACAGGCCCAGTTTCTTGCGCTGGCTGTCGATGTGATCGATCATGAGCGATGCCGCCTTGTACGGGTCAGGCTCCACGGCGAAGCATGCCCCCACCACATCTTTAGCGCCTGAGGTGAGCAGTCCGGCAACAGCAGAGCTTCCCAGGACTGGGGGCACAGTTCCCAGCACCGTGAAAACTCCCGAGCCGACCACGTAAGCTCCAATGGACACCGCTTTTTCGCTCATCCACTCGGGAGCGGCACCTGCAGCGGGCAGGTCGCTGATGTCCACGCCCAGAGCATTGGCGAGCGCCGCCGCAGCGGCCAGAATGCGGCTGATGTCCACGCAGGAGCCCATATGCAGCACGGGCGGAATTCCCAATGCCTTGCATACCCCTTTCAAGCCCTCTCCGGCCATGTCTGCTGCCTCAGGGAGGAGCAGGCCGGCTTTGGCACAGGCCTGAGCATTGCAGCCCGTCGTGAGGACAAGCACATTGTTCTTGATGAGCTCTTTTACCATGTTGATGTGGCCATAATCATGAACAACCTTGGGATTGTTGCAGCCGACAACAGCCCCGATGCCCCGCACAGCGCCGCTCTTTATGGCCCCAATAAGCGGATCTAAAGTTCCACCCAGAGCGCCGACAATCGTCTCCACGGAGAAGCCCACCATGCATTTGGACTTTTCATTGGGAATGTGAACCTTGGCTGGGTTGCGATTGCGATAGTTGAGGACGGCCGCCTGGACTATGGACTTGGCCGTTTCAAGGGCGGTCTGTTCATGAAACTCCATATGCACGGCTCCGGGGAATTTGGCCTTGGGGGAGGTGGAGATGAACTTGGTGTGGAAGCAGCCCGCGAGCGCTCCCAGCGCGGGCATGACGCACTGCACATCCACAATCATGGCATCCACAGCGCCTGTGGCCACAGCCAGCTCTTGCTGCAGGAAGTTTCCTGCCGCCGGCACGCCGTGGCGCATGAGAACTTCGTTTCCTGTGCAGCACATTCCCGCTATGTTGATGCCCACTGCGCCTTGCTTTTTGGCCAGCTCCATCAATTGCGGGTCTGCGGCCGCCGCCACAATCATCTCTGATAAAAGGGGCTCATGACCATGAACAATGACGTTGACCTGATTGGGCTCCAGAACACCCAGGTTGGCCTCGGAAAACGTGGGCGTGGGTGTTCCGAAAAGAACGTCCTGCAGCTCCGTGGCGATCATGGAGCCGCCCCAGCCATCGGCGAGACCAGTGCGCAGGCCCTGCAGTATCAGGCTCACGTAGTCGTTGTCCACGCCCATATGAGTGCGATGCATGCACTCCACAATCTCCCGGTCGATGCCGCGCGGCTCGATGCCCAGTTTTTTCCATAGCTCCAATCGCCTGGCAGGAGCCCGGCGGGTGAACTGGATGGGACCGTCTTGCTTTCCAAACTCCGCCATGATGGCGTCTGCCA
>Ga0351897_1097_pt1 | contig 11368 bp, 10 predicted proteins | sample BONcelHT113001C4_FD_206876 | JGI IMG/M metagenome (GOLD analysis project Ga0351897, IMG submission 206876) | Enriched cells from coal bed in the Powder River Basin, Montana, United States - BONCAT cells T11 rep1 HSBNCT.T11.300.1.C4 ... | reverse complement strand
CCCTCGATTACCGCTATGTCGGCGCTCTCTGCCGCATGGGCATAGATCTCCTTAACGGCTGCCTGTGTCATGAGGTAGCCGTCCAGGTTGCGGCAGCTTCTGCCAGTGATCCAGGTGTGGTAGCTGGGATCGATGTAGTCCATGGCCACCTTGAAGGGCTGCACCTTCTGGCCTTTATTGCAAAGGGCAGAGAGCAGGCCGGCTACGATGGTGGTCTTGCCGCTGGAGCTTCGATCGCCAGCTATAAGGATTCGTGGACAGTTGGCTCGCATTTTATCATTCCATGGAGAGCTCTCTAAGTCTCTCGTCGCTCAGTGGCTGCGGCACCTTCGGCTCGGCTCCCGACATGATCTCCCTGGCCAGGGCCCGGTAGACCTCTGCTATCTCTGAGTCGGGCGCGCCTTCGATCACCGTCACCGCTCTCCTCTCGCACTGCTGCACTATGGGATCTTTGGGGATGAAGGCCACCAGTCGGCTGTTCAACTCCTGGGCAAATTTCTCAGCAATCTCCTTCTCCCGCCCGGCGGCAGCCTCACGTGAGTTGCAGATCACGCCTGCCAGAGGCGTTTTCAGGCGGCGCAGGCCCTTGCTGATGTTGTTCGCAGCATAAAGCGGCATGTACTCCCCGGAGGTGATGATGTAGGCTTGGCTGACCAGTCCCTTTCGAATGGGCGCGGAAAATCCGCCGCAGACGATATCTCCAGGTACATCGTACAGCACCAGGTCCACATTCTCCATGGCTTTGGAGACTTTCCGCAGGAAATCAATGGCGACAATTATGCCCCGCCCGGCACAGCCCACTCCCGGCTCCGGGCCTCCTACCTCAATGCACTTAACGCCCTTGTATCCCTCAAAAACGACATCCTTCTCCCGGATCTCTCCTCCGGCTTGGATGAGGTCCATCATGGTGGGAATTCTTCTGCCCACCAGTGTTATGCTCGAGTCGCTCTTGGGATCGCAGCCCACCACCAGCACCCGGTGGCCCTCTTCGGCACAGGCGGCGGCTATGTTCGAGGCCGTGCACGACTTGCCGATACCGCCTTTGCCGTATATCGCAACGTGTTTAATAGATGACATCTAACTCCGCTCCGCATGTAGATCCGCCATAGGATATACAGCTTATCCAGGAATGATTCTTGAGAGGTAGATGGAAATCAGGACAATCTGGTTTATAGCCACCGCCATAATATTGGCAATGCTCTTTGGGCTAGTTTCGAGCGCCTTCGCACAAGAGCCGGTGGAAGCGGCCTTTGTGCGGGGCCATTTCAGTGAAGGTAGTGGGATCTGGCGGGCGAATGACTTCGGTTGGTTCTTCTATGACCTGGACAAGGATCAGGGCGGCGAAGAGCTGCGCATCGATCTTCAGGGAAGGACCGCAGAGAAAGAGCATATTGTCTATTCCTCAAAGACATGGTCGCAGCGGTTTGAGTACGAACCCTGGGGCAGCTTCCGGGCAGTGGCATTTCTGGGCAAGCCCTATTTTGCCGGCTATCCAGAAAGCAACTTCACGAAAGAAGTGAGCTCTCTTGAAAAAGGAGCACTCAGAAAGGTGCTCTTAGATGCGAGAGATGAGTACACTCTGACCTACAATAAAACACTCCCACTTATGGATGGCTACGTTCTGGCTGTGGCAGAGGTCTCTGAGAAAAGCAACGTTGTCAATTTCGTTCTCCTGAAGAATGGCAAACCAGTCCACGCCGCAATAGTCAGCATGGGCGGAACCTATGTTTATAAAATTGATGAAGTACCCATAATTTTGGTTCATCTGGTCAATGCCATGAGCGGCGAGGATTCCGGATTTGCCGAGGTGGATGGGATTTTTCAGGTCAGTGATAATCCCATTGTCACGCTTTTTGAAGGAGGCAGGCTCGGTAATATGAAGCTGACATCCCTCTCAGATGATGGCATAGAATTTAGAAACGACATGTCTCTGACTCTGATAAAGAACAGCCAGGTCCCTCTGGCAACTGGATTTGTGTTGAGAGTCACGGACAGTCCTGATTTGATTTACTATCCGGAAGGGGGCATCTACGATTACGGTGTGCATGAAATTAGGGGCCCGACGTTCAACGGCAGTCGAGTAATTGCCGGCATGTATGGCAAATATCCTTCACCTCTGGCAGCAAGGTGGAACTCAGGGAATTATACTAACTTTTTCATGGACCCGGAGAATAAGCTTGGTTCTGAAAATCAATTCGACTCAGATGATCAATTCGGTTCTGAGACGCTGTCGCTTCATAATGTAAATGGAAGAACGGTTCTGCCGCCCACCGGCCCTAAAGTTTTAAATGGAACGGTAATTTTGGATGGATTTCAGTATACAGCAACTATGAGGTCTAGAGAGTATGATTTTTTGCCATGGGGGTCCTATTATGTCGTGCCTTTCCTCGGCGATATGTGGTTTGCCGGATATGACCGGTCAATGGATGGCAAGCAATCCTCATTAAATCTCTTTGATCATGAAAAGATCGGACGAGTGCTGATTGATAGCGAAGTAGTTCAGGGAAATGTTGCTGCGGGAAATTATTCGCTGCAAGAAGGTTATGAAGTCTGGATCAGGGACGTTGAAAAGGATAAGATCTTTGTCCAGCTCACAAAGAACGGTGTTTTAAAGGACAGCTCTATCGTAAGATCGAATTCAACTTACATCTACAAGAAGGATTTGGATGATGTAAAAGACATGCCTATAATCAAGCTGCATGTAAATAATATCTTCAGCAATGGGAGCATTCGATTTGCGACCATCGACGGAATCTTCCAAATCTCAGATCAGTTTTTGCTGCCTGTGGAAGCCGGGCTTGGTATCGGAAAGCTTCAGATCATGTCTACATCCATACCCTATGTAATAATTATGGCTAATGACGAAATCGTCAATTTAAATAGCGACTCTACCATTTCCCTGGGCCCGAATATGAATATTCGGACTGCAGATAACGATACTCTTCGATACTATCTCTATTCCCAAAAATATGTTGTTCCGAGACCTGCGCCCCCGAAAATAGCACTTCCCGCAAATGTTATCTCTTCGACATCTGCCAATTTCTCTATGGTTGTCAAAGCCGCCGAGATTCGTCAGGTAACTGCAGACGTCTTGGATTCGAGCAACAGGACTGTCTTCTCTAGGGATATCACCAGGCTCGCCCAGGGTTCGGGTGATTTGTGGGGCTTTGCCTGGAGATGGAATGCTACGACGATGCAGCTAGGTGATGACAGGAGCCTCATCCTGGATGCGAGCGGCAGCCCTGTGCCGGGATTGCTGTACTTGAGTTCATCTAAACCTCCCTTGCAGGTTGGCGTGATATTTGATTCGAAGGGAAGAATTGGTGCAATATTGGACAGTGCGTCCACATATTACGTTTCTCGCGGCGAATATAAACGGCTTAATAGTCCGCTTGATTATGATGCCATGCTGGCCAACAATACTGCCCGAATGCAATTCATCAAGATTGAGCCTGGAAAGAGCATTCTGCAGTTTCTTGATGTTATCAATGGCAGATTGGCTCCAAGCGGCATAAATCATACCCTGCAAGGCAATCTTGAGTTTTTAGAGCCACAAATTAATGTAGTAGGGGCCAAGCCTGGCCGATACGAGCTGCGGGTTAGAGTGGAAAATGTCGTCAATGCCATTCAGACATTCGGAGAGTTCTTCAATGTCACTCTTGCCGAAATGCGCGGGGTATCCCTGGGCATTGCACAGGCATTTGCCGGGGACGATGTATCCATTCCCCTCCTTGCCCCCAATTCCAGTGGTGAGAAGAGGATTAACATCTCTTATGATGCCGCCAAGCTGAAGCCCACGGGCATTTCCGGGGAGTGCAAAGCCTCCTGGCAGGTGGACACGAAGCAGGGAAAGATCGGCGTTATATTGCCGGCAGGCTGCGGGGCAGCTAATCTCACCTTTGCCGTCAACAAGAAAAGCCAGGTGAATGAGACAATAGATCTGTTGGTGACAGGCACGAGCGGCTTTAAGCCCGAGACAGTCTCCAACGGCACCATAACCATTGCTGCCAGCGATAACGGGGCAAAGAAGAGCCCTGCCCTGGGCTTTTTGGCCACCCTTGTTGCCCTGGCAACGGGAGTCTATGCCCGGCGCAGGGTGTGGTAATCCTTCTATTTTATTAGCATCTGTTCGTCTCGTGCCGCTTTCTTTATCGCTCTTCCGATCGCTGTGCTCATAGCCTCAATCTTGCTTCGATCGTCGCCTCTTTCTGCGGAAATGGCCAGATTGAACTTGCCGTTGTAAGCTAAAGCGCGCAGGAAATGGCTGAAGTTTTCCAGGCACATGCCGCCCAAGGCCTGCGACTGCAGAACGAAATTGCCCTGATAGCCCGACTCGCCAAAGCGCACAGCTGCGACAGCCACTGATTGGCCGGAGGGAACCATTGAGCTTCCTATGCCGCTCTTTATCGCCTGAGCTAAAGTGCTGCCCAGAGTGATTGCTGTATCTTCAGTCGTGTGGTGGTCGCCCGTTTCCAAATCGCCCCTGGCCTTGACAGTCAGATCAAATCCCGCGCCTCTGGCCATAGCCGACAGGATCTCATCCAAGAGCTCAATTCCAGTATCGACCTGGATAATGCCCGCGCCTTCTGTCTCGAGAACGACTTCAATGCTCGTCTCTTTTGTCTCCCTTTTTCTCGATGCCGACATAGCTCTTAATTCCTTGTTTTTTTCATTCTTAAGCTAAGCGATTGGAGAGTGTTTCCTCTATATTCGATGAAAAATTCTTATGGCAAAAAGTGAATTGAGACCGGAATTTCCGGCCTCAGGATCAGGCTTGCCCTGGGATGCTTGCCCTGGGGCTTATACTGCCTTGGCTCCGGCAAACCTCTTGTAGATGTCCATCTCCGAAGCGGTGGGCTTGACCGTCTTCAAGGCCGCTTCAAAGTGCTTGTTTTCCAGCTTATACTCGCAGAACTGCGCATCTTCCTTGGCTTTTCCGCCCAATACGCACTCCCGGATGGCCAGCATAACCGCCTCGCCTACCAATGCTCCCAGGTCAGCTCCGGAGTATTCCTCTGTCCTCCTGGCCAGATCCTCTATCTTGACATCATCGGCCAGGGGCTTTTTGGCCGTATGTATCTTCAGGATCTCCTGGCGCGCCTGCTCGTCCGGCAGACCTATCTCGATGAGCCGATCAAAGCGTCCGGGTCGCAAAAGCGCCGAATCGATGATGTCCGGCCGGTTGGTAGCCGCGATTACCATGACGCTATTGAGCGATTCCAGTCCGTCCAGCTCGGTTAAGATCTGTGATATGACGCGCTCCGTGACATGCGAGTCGCTGGTCGATCCTCCCCGGGCCGGGGCAATGGAGTCGATCTCATCCAGGAAGATCACGGAAGGCGCGGACTGACGCGCTTTCCTGAAGGTTTCGCGCACGGCCTTTTCGGACTCGCCCACCCACTTGCTGAGAAACTCCGGGCCCTTGATGCTGATGAAGTTGGCCTGGCTCTCTGTGGCTACCGCCTTGGCCAGCATGGTTTTGCCGGTGCCCGGCGGGCCGTAGAGCAGTATGCCCTTGGGAGCCTTGGCATCCATGTGAGTGAAGAGCTTGGCATAGGTCAGCGGCCACTCCACGGACTCGACAAGCTGCTGCTTGACATCAGCCAGACCTCCGATCTCATCCCAGTGCACATTGGGCGATTCCACCATGACCTCACGCATGGCGGACGGCTCCATCTCGCGCAGCGCCTCCAGGAAATCGTCGTTGTTGACCTCGATCTTGTTCAGGGTCTCGGCTGGTATGGATTCAACCTCCAGGTCGATTTCAGGCAAAACTCGCCTGATAGCGCGCATGCCCGCCTCGCGAGCCAGAGCTGCCAGATCGGCGCCCACGAAGCCGTGCGTCACATCGGCCAGTTTCTCCTGGTTCACATCTTTGGAGAGAGGCATGCCTCGGGTGTGGATCTGCAGGACTTCCAGACGGGACTGCCGGTTGGGAACGCCAATTTCAATCTCCCGGTCGAATCTGCCGGGGCGCCGCAGCGCGGGGTCCAGGGAATCAGGCCGGTTGGTAGCGCCGATGACCACGACTCTGCCGCGCGTCTCCATGCCGTCCATGAGGGCCAGCATCTGAGCCACTACGCGCCGCTCTACCTCGCCCGTTACCTCTTCTCTCTTGGGGGCGATGGAATCGATCTCGTCGATGAGGATGATGGAAGGCGCCTGCTCCTCAGCCGTCTTGAAGAGGCTTCGCAGCTTCTCCTCGGATTCGCCGTAGTACTTGGACATGATCTCCGGGCCGCTCAGTGTCTCGAAGTGAGCATTGGTCTCAGAGGCCAGAGCCTTGGCGAGCAATGTCTTGCCGGTGCCCGGCGGGCCGTAGAGCAGCACGCCCTTGGGAGCTTCCACGCCCAGCCGCTCGAAGAGCTCCGGGTGCTTCATGGGCAGCTCAATCATCTCCCGCACCTTCTTGATCTCTGCAGACAATCCGCCTAGATCCTCGTAGGTGACGCGGGGCCCTGCTTTCTCTTCCTTGGCGGGCTTCTCCGACATCTCGATCCTGGTCTTGTCACCGATCACTGCCGCTTCTTTGGCAGGGGAGACGCGCGTGGCCATGAGCTCGATCTTTCTGCCCATGACAGGGATCTCAATGATGTCTCCTCTGGTGATGACCCGCCCTTCCATGTATCTTTGCAGATAGGCCTCGGCGCCGGTGATGCGCAGGGGCACGGTGGGAGCAAAGACCACCGACTCCGCTGCTGCTGCCTGGGCTATCTTAACAGGGACTTTATCATCTATGCTCGCGCCTGCGTTTCGGCGGGTATTGCCGTCCAGACGCACGATTCCGGTTCCCATGTCCTCGGGATAGCCGGGCCAGAGCAGTGCCGCAGTCTTCTTCTTTCCATGAATGCTGACAACGTCTCCGGCCTGCCAGCCCATCTCGCTAAATACTGCCGGATCAATGCGAGCAATGCCACGTCCGACATCCGTGGGACGCGCTTCAATGACTTTGAGTGTAATTTCTCCTGCCATCAAAATCCTCCAAGGTGTATGTTCATGCAAAGCTTAAGTAATTTTTTAGCCTGTTCTTTATGGGATGGATTAATGCCTTTACCAAAACCCTTTTCCCAGGATTTTGGAATCCATTCTTCTTTTTGGGCTGCTAACACCCTTTACGATTGCTATTTGAGCAGTGTATACATGACATTACTAACCTTGAGTTAGTGATATGCCAGATATTTAAACCTTTCGAATGAGAGGAATGAGATGGCTTTGCATGTGAAGCCCCTCTTGAGGGCGACTTTATCCCTGCTCCAGATTGCATTTCATGATAACCTGAGGTTAGCCACATGAATTGGCAAGCCCTCAATCCCTTTAAACTGACATCATCCACCACTTCTCTCGCCCCCCAGAGCGCAAGTGAGAAATGCCATCCGGGCCTCTTGATGTGTGGTGTATTGAGATGAATCTTGAAGAGATGTCTGACATATTGAAGTCCTCCTTAGGAATTCGCGACAATATCGTGGGTGTGAGACTGTTTAAAAGCGAAGAGGAGATTCCCAAAGATCTCGACTCCGTGGAGAGGCCCTTCCATTACTGCGGCATGATTCAGGGAGCGAGGCTGGAGGGAAAAAGCTTCCTGGCCCGGGCTGACTATCACGCATGCAAGGGCGGAGCTTCGGGCCTGGGCATCATGCAGTGCCCGGAGAACATCGCCTCAGGTTCATTGTACTTCGACAAGCTTCATAAGTGCGAGACCCCGGCTGTGGGCATCAACATAGCCTCCAACATGCCGCGCCTCCTTCCCGGCAGCACAATTGCCACCTACGTGGCCCCGCTGGACAAGATGGTCATGCGTCCCGATGTGGTGATATTTGTAGGCCATCCCTTGCAGGCCCGGCGAATTGTGCAGGCTGTCATGTTCAAAGAGGGAGGCAGGGCCACCTTCAACACTGCGGGAATCCAGTCTTTTTGCGTGGATGCCACGGCCTCGCCCTACCTCAAAGGAGAGGTGAACATCTCCTTGGGCTGCGACGGATCTGCGAAAAACTCCGGCCTGGAGGATGAGGATGTCGTGGTGGGCATTCCTTTCGAGATGATGGAGAATATCTGCAACGTCCTCAAAACGCATTACCAGGGCTGGGACAAGTTCATGAGAGGCTGAGGTGGGAATTGATCATGTTTGAAAGGATCTTGATTGCAACCGACGGCTCCAAGCATAGCGAGAGAGCCGCAGAAGCGGGAATAGAAATGGCCAGGCTCTACGGCTCAGCCGTAACAGCCCTTTTTGTCGTGGATATCGGCAAGGAGTACGCCCCCCTGGGTGATCTGATCTCGAAGGTTGCCGACGACCTGATAGCAGGAATAAGAAGCAATCTGCAAAAGCAGGGAGATGAGGCCACCAAGAGCGTAGAAGGCATGGCAGAGAAAGTCGGCATTGCTGTGACCAGAAAGATCACAGAGGGCTATCCTGCGGAGGACATCATCCGGATCGCGGAAGAGGGCGATATGAACCTCATCGTCATGGGCGGAATCGGAGTCACGGGCCTGGAAAGGTTTCTCCTGGGCAGCGTGGCCGATAAGGTGGTCAGAAGCTCCAAAATTCCCGTGCTGGTAGTGAGAAAGGAGTAGGCTTGATCTTCAGGGCCGCTCACCTGGGCAGGCTCCACTTGAGAAGCACTCCTTCGTCCAGCCGCTGCACAGAGCTTAGGGTCAACCTGGGAAAATGCTCTTTGAATCCCGGTCCATCCACCAGGGTGGGGGCATTCTCTCCGCCGATGAGCATAGCCCCCACGTAGACATAAAGCTCATCCACCAGGCCGTGCTTGAGAAGCGACCAGTTGAGCGTAGCCCCTCCCTCCACCATGAGACGCTTGATGCCCCTATCAAAAAGCCGGGAAAACAGCTCCGTCAGATCGACCTGCTCTTTCCCGCATACTATTATCTCACACATTGAGGAGAGCCGATCCAGTCGTTCCTGCGGCGCAGAACTGGTTACGGCCACGAAGCATCCCGGTCCCAGAACCCTGGCCGAGGGAGGCGTTCTTGCCTGGCTATCGGCAATAATGCGAAGCGGATCTTCCGGCCAGCCCTTCGCTCGTCTTGCCTCGCGATAGCTTACCGATTTCACCCTCAGGCCGGGATCGTCAGCCAGCACCGTTCCCACCCCGACCATGACGGCGTCGCTCTCCGCCCGGAGAAGGTCGACCCGGGCCCTGTCCGCCTTGCCGGAAATTCTCACCTGGCTATGCTCAAAGGAGCTGATCTTGCCGTCTGCGCTCATGGCGCTGTTGATGAATACGAAAGGCCTGGTCAATGCTTCTGCCACCTTTGTTTGTTTATCTTGTCATTTGGGCAAAGAGGTACTAAATAGCTTGCCAGTCCATTTTTAAGATATGCCTCAGGCACGCGAGATCCTGCTGCAAGGAACAATAATCTATGGAGATGATTTCACACCTGCGGTCGGCTACATCAGCATCCGTGATGGAATCATCCGGGAGTTTGGCTCAGAGCATGTAGACGCAGACTATGAGGGTATTGTCTGCCCGCGCTTCGTGAACGCACACGTTCATGTGGGCGACTCTGCCTTCAAGGACCCGCCCTTTTTGCCGCTCTCGGAGCTGGTAGGTCCAGGTGGGTTGAAGGCACAAATGCTGGCCCAAACGCCGCGCGCTGTTCTCTTGGAAGGCATGAGAAGAAGCCTGCAGCAGATGGCGGCGTCGGGGACGTGTGCGTTTGCCGACTTTCGGGAGGGGGGAGCAGAGGGTGTAAGCATGCTGGAAGAGGCCGTGCGCGGTCTGCCCCTTCTTGCCAGAATCCTGGGACGGCCAGGCCCAGGTCAGACAAATATCCCGGAGAGCTGCTGGGGCCTGGGGATAAGCAGCACCCGAGACCATGATCCCGACCAACTCAAAGCGACAGTGGCGGCAGCCAGAAAGGCCGGCCAGGCCGTGGGAGTGCACGCCGGTGAAGCCGGTAATGACGATATCGGCGATGCCCTTGCCCTTCATCCGGATTTCCTGGTGCATATGAACCGGGCCGACGAGGCGGATCTGAGTGATGTGGCCCACTCCTGCCTTCCCGTGGTGGTCTGTCCCAGATCCAATCTGGTGACCGGCGTGGGTCTGCCCAATGTGAACCGGATGGTAGAGCTGGGCATTACAATTGCCGTTGGAACAGATAACGTTATGATGAACTCGCCGGACATCTTTGAGGAGATGCATTTTATCAGTAAGGCTTTGCTGCATGACGATAGACAGGTATTTAAGATGTGCACGCTAAATGGTGCTAAAGTAACAGGTCTCGACCAGAGGCTGGGGTCCATTCAGGAAGGAAAAGAGGCAAGAGTGATGGTTCTGGATAAGATATCAAATAATATGTGGGGATCTATGAGCCCTCTTTCCAGTATTGTGAGAAGGGCCGGGCCTTCTGACATAATCGCTATCTTTTAGAGGTTAATCATGTTTGAGAAGATTCTAGTTGCAACCGACGGATCAGAGCACGGATACAGAGCGGCTAAGGTGGCATTGGAGCTGGGAAAGATATCAGGTGGAAAGGTCACCATCATCTATGTGGCAGACACCAACAGAACTAGCCATCTGCCGGATGATATGCTGCTATTCAGCATCCGAGAGCTTCTGCTCAAAGAAGGAAAAGAGGCCTTGAAACAGGTGGAAACGCTGGCCAAGGATATGGGCGTTGCCTTTGAGGAGGTTGTGGTTGAGGGAAATCCCGGCAGCGAGATCGTCAGCTATGCGCAGTCAGCAAACATGGACATAATCATCCTGGGAGCTGTGGGACGCACCGGTCTCGACAAGTTCCTGCTGGGCAGTGTGGCAGAAAAGGTGGTAAGAAGCTCCAAGATTCCCGTACTGACAATTCCGAGGGAGAGGACTTGAGCATTCTCGTCAGGGACGTAATGGTCCGGGATGTGGCCTATGTCGCCATCCCCGGCAGCAGGGACGATGTCTTGAAGACGCTGCAGGACCACAAGGTCTCCGGCGTTCCTGTAATAAAGAAGGGCGAGGTCGTGGGCATGATAACCAGGACCGACCTGCTCCGCAATCGCGACGAGGACCAGACGGCTCTGCTCATGACTCGCGATCCGGTAGTTATTAGCCCGGACAAGAGCATAATCGAAGCCTCAAGGCTGCTGATCAAGCACGATATAAGGCGGCTTCCAGTGGTGGAAGACAAAAAGCTGGTGGGCATCATCACTGTTGCCGATATCGTCCGGGTGGCCGCGGACCTGGGAATAAAAGAGAGCATTGAGCCCTATTTAGAGAAAGAGACTGTGGTTTTGTGGAGCGAGATGCCGTTATCTGTGGCCGGATCGATTATGGAATTTGCCGCAGTGGAGGCTTGCCCCGTCATCGATAGCAGCCTCAAGCTGGTGGGCATGATCTCCGACCGCGATCTCATCAAGACC
>Ga0351897_1147_pt1 | contig 11525 bp, 10 predicted proteins | sample BONcelHT113001C4_FD_206876 | JGI IMG/M metagenome (GOLD analysis project Ga0351897, IMG submission 206876) | Enriched cells from coal bed in the Powder River Basin, Montana, United States - BONCAT cells T11 rep1 HSBNCT.T11.300.1.C4 ... | reverse complement strand
GTGAAAGTCCAACCATCCAAATCAACACTCGCGGCATGAACACTTCCCATCATAAGGAGAAGCACAAAAACGCTGACAACACCAATTGTTTCGTTCCGTCTATTGATTTTCATATCAATTCCTCCGTGCTTCTAGTAAATTACCTATTAGAAATAATTTTGGGCAAGAATTGATCTTTGGATTCTGTCATGCGAATTGTTACTAAGTTATAAATACCCAAAAGCAAAACTTTAAGCATGCCAATTTTAGCAGGGGAGACAAGAGAGTTTCCGTTAAATCCCGGCATGGTCAGATTGAGCGCGCCTGAAGACTGCGAATGTGAAAGGCTGGATGAGAGTAACGTAATCATCACCTTAGCGTTACTTCCAGAAAGCATAACACATCTTGATATTGTGCAGTATGATCCAAGATTTGGTCAGTACTATTCGCGCGATAGCAGCAGAGATGGTAACCTGCTTACACTACGCAGAGAAATCTACCAAAAATTTGGCTTTGATCCAGATGAAGAATTTAATCGGTGGAGGGGAAACTTTGACAGTGACTGGTATAGAATTATGTGGCGAGGCTCAGAAGGTATTGGGATGGATGTTTGGCTACGGCAATATGATGGATGGATGTTCCGCGTGATGGCAGGCAAATTGACGGAAGAAGAATCTTCGCATATTAGAAGCCTTATAGAGAGAACATTCAGTTCCAGCTCTGAAGAAAGGAATTAGAATGTTGGTAATTCTCCCAAATTATCTTCCTCGATACTGTTTTTATCGGTTCTGATGTATTTAATCCCCTTCACGTTTACTATGCTCACCTCGGCCCCGAGAGCAGTTATTATCTTTTTTCCACTCTCCAGTAAATTTGCCACGTCTTGTCTAGAAATATTCCTCCGGCCATCCCCTTTACATACTCAATATGTTTTTTGATCTTACTATTACTATAATTCACTGCCACTATGACGAGATCCGCAGTCATAAGATTTTATTTAGTAAGGCCACGTATTTAAATTATTGCATTTTTATTAAGTATGTGTTAAGCCGATGTCCATTCCAACTATAGCGTCAGGAACTTATCATACTTGGATCACTTGGTATCGTCTGCCAGATACAGGTATCGCATCGTGGTTTGTATGTCGTTGTGCCGCATTAATTGTTGGATAATGAGCAAATCGCAGCCATTCTGAACAATAAGGGGGGCTTGTGTATGCCGGAATAGAACGTATGCACCGCCTTTTTTAGTAATTCCAGCACGTCGCTTGTAGTAGATCACAAGGCGATATTGCGATCATACCATGATCCGAAGTCGGTGAAAAATAAGGGTTTTGCCTATCTATAGTGAGACTGGCCTAATGGCAAGGTAATCATGCAAGGTCTCGGCGGCATCCTCGGAAATGTAGACCATAGCCGTCTTGCCGCCTTTGCCGTCCCGAATTTTTAATGCAAGCCGATCAAGGTCTAGGTCTTCAAGGTCAAGGTGGCATAGCTCGCTGGCCCTTAAGCAGCCGTAGAACGCGGTCTTGACATTGTAAGATATTAATATTATTCATTTGATCGAATATGGCGGCGGCAGTTCTGGTGATGAATACATGAGCGCATCAGGGTAGCACGATCATTAGAACTTCGAGTGCTGCAAACGAGATCCCGGTGCATACTCCTCTTCTCCAACCGAAAAGATCATATGATCGATAATTATAATCCCAATTAAGATTTTATGGGGTGCTTGAAATTGGTTTTACTTAAATCGTTGATAATAATATTCGCATTTCTTGGCATATGCATGTTGCCTGCAATGGGAACTGATATCTCCCAATTTAATTTGTGGTGATTGAAACCGGCATAACCGGCGTTCATAGTTGCCGGCAATGGGAACGGATATCTCCCAATTTAATTGGATGGGCAAGAATGCCGACAAGGTCGGCACATGGGATAACGGAAATCCTGATGGGAGTATGGATGGACATTTTCGTATGGAGATGTTCCTCACCGATCCAACAGAGATAAAGTCAATCCTGCTATACACGGCAGACGAGGACGCCCACCCCGTGGGCGGGCAATTCTGGGATACCGCAGCCACCAATTACTATATCCTGGGTGTCTTCGATCAGGGCACGCAGCTTTATCATAACCACGTACCCTCCGTTGGTACATTCTCAGGGGATATGCAATTTGACCTCTATGGGGCGGATTTGGGTTGGTTTGAAAAAGGCAACTGGTTTGCAGTAGAGGTAACTCTGGGAGACGGCACAAAAATAAAGAGGCTGACATCTATTGGAGAGCCCTTCATAGGCTCATCTGAAAGTCCGTCCGGACAGCTGGGCGACCATAACGCAGATGGCAAGTCAAAGATTGATAGTATCTTGCAAGGCGATTCAAAATCATCCGGATCTGAAGATCAATCACCTGATCAGGAGGATTCCGGTACAGCGATCTTGGACAGCTGGAATACCGGCGACGTGGATAACGGTCCCACCTGCAGCCCAATTCTCACTATCTCAAAACCGCATATGATCACCTATATCGATACATATCACTGGAACTACGGCCAGGGTACAGCATCCGGCGGAAGCATCAGTCTGCAAAATGGAGATGGCGAGACCTTTGGGCCCTGGCCGGTTGAAGCAAAGTCCGCCTCAGGTGCAGCTAATGCCTGGTGGATAGCTCGCCCCAATGTGGTCATCCCTGAAGGAAACTACATAATTATCGATTCACAGCCGGAGACGTGGTCTCAAAACTCTGAATCACCCTGCGGGCTTGCTAAGGTGGAAGGATATCCTGTACAAGCAGATCCTGCTGCAAAAGACGACAAGAAAGAGCAGTCGGAAAGCAAAGGCACCGTCAGAGCAGACATCGTAATCGATGGAAATTGCGATAATCCCATAGAGATCCTTACCTCCGGTTGTGATGCCGGCCTGCCCGACATTCCGGTAGAACTGACCTTTACATATATACCGCCTGCTTATTATGATGCTACGCCGGATACTCTTCGGGAAACGACCGACGAGAAGGGAATGGTCTATTTCAAGGATGTACCTGCGGGTTCGAAGTTCATACTTAAGACCAAGGTTAAGACCATGGAAAAGGAGCAGGAAGGAACCATGCCGGACCCGGCCAGTGATGTGTATTTCACATTCGATTATATCTGCAAGGGATCCTGGCCCGAAGAGGTGAGAAAAGCAGCGGAGCAAAACGCCGGGGTAGACTCGGAAGGGCGAATCCACGGCATAGTCACTCCTGTGTGCGGTATGGAAGGGGTAATATGCAGTCCTGAATGTGGCCTGTATCCCCTTTAATGTTAGGGGGATGTGATGAAGCGGGAATAACAGTTCTTCACGGCTTCGCGTGAGATTCAACATAAGGTCCGGTTTCACGCGAAGGCGCGAAGCCGCGAAGTCAAACATTATCATCCTTTTTTATTGCCAGCCACCTGGCAAGCATTTTCTCCAGCTCCTTCTGTTGAACCGGCTTGGCAATGAATTCGTTCATTCCAGCCTGAATACACTTCTCCCTGTCTCCTTGCATGGCGGCGGCCGTCATGGCAATGATGGGAATGCCCCGATTTGCGCCTTCGCGCCTTCGAGCCATCCCGGCGAATTACCCGTGTGGCCTCGAAACCATCCATCTCAGGCATGTGGCAGTCAATCAATACCAGATCGTAACGAATGACCTGCAGAGCATCGACTGCCTCCTGTCCATCGGACACCACATCCGCTGCAAGTCCCATCTCTTTCAGCATAGCCTGGGCAACTTTCTGGTTCACGGGATTGTCCTCCGCCACCAGGATACGTATCTTGTGCTTTGCTTCTTCAGAAATGTTAGGCTTCGCGGTGGAGCGATCTGTCGCACTCTCTTTCTCAATTTTGGCGTATGTCTTAATCCCTCGATTCCGACCCGGCGGGCTGCTTTTCAAAGGCCGCTGTGAACCAGAAGATGGACCCTTTGCCTTCTTTGCTTTTCAGGCCGATCTTGCCGCCCATCATCTCGGTCGACTGCAAATGTGGCATCTGGCAGAAAATCTATGATATCTGTCATAGATAAACCCTTTTTTTTAGAAATGGCCAACTTTCTTCTTTTTATATGTAGGTCCGCCCCATCAAGGGCCTATGCAAATAAATAGAAATATGGCCAATATAAGCTATGCTTGATAGATAAACCAATTGATTTCATAAAAAATAATCAGGATCTACGCAACAATTAGGGAAATTGAACATGCAATTGCCGAGCCTTATGAATTGTTATGAAAAATTATGAACTTTTCTTAAAAAGATTTAAATAGAAAATATGCCCATTTAGCAACAAGATTCGAATCGCATTGATGGGGTCCAAGTTGAGGGCATTCTCTTTAAAAAACCTAAACATAGTACAAACATTAACATATATCTAACGCAATGGCATTAAGAAACGCTCAATGGAGAATAAATCATGTTTAATACTGAACGAAAGAATGAAAAAGGAGAGGTCGAGGTCGCAATCTGCCCCCTCTGCGGTTTACGAGTAGAATTTATGGGTGCTCCGATGGTCAGGTGCTATTCCACAGGAGATACTTACGAGCTAGAAGAAATTATATGGACCCTAAAATCAAAGGTTGCGAAAGAAACCGAATACGACGTTGAGAATATAAGAGGAAATAACAAATTGCAGGATTTCTTGCCTAACGCGCACCCGCAGGAAGATGAGATTGAAGCATGAAGTCTTGTTCGATGCAACTCTTTTTCGCAAACCGGGTTAAAAGCACATTATGCTGCTGAGAAGTATTCGAATAACTAAATCGCTATGGTATTACCCGTTTGCATATTTTCGCAGAATTCGACAGAAATTCGCATTCCTAAAGAAAGACGCGCTTGCTCCTTTCCTCTCAGGCTTGCAAAGTCCGCAGACCAAGGCATCGATCTAGCGGTCGATGACCCTGATCTGGCGCGGGAGATGCTTGCCTAGGAATTTACATATCCAGGAGTTGGACCTCCCGTCATTCCCGGCAAGCTCTTTCCTAAATGCAGGTATTTGTAATACCATTTTCTTTCGGAAGGCCTGAAAACGCCTATGTCATTGTTCCATCCATCTCGATCGAAGTCACCAGCGATGGGGAGATCCCCCGGCCAACCGTAGATAAAATCGTGATCAGTATTCCCATTAGCATTAAAATCAAAGAACCAATGTTTCACGGAAGGCCGGAATACCCCGATATCGTTATTATATTCGCCGTAACCTTCGAAATCAGCCGCATTGGGAATTGGCAAATCTCCTGACCAGCCCCAATGTGCTATTTCTTTATCCGTATTTCCTGTGGCATCAAAATCAAAATACCATTTGGTTTCAGATGGTCTGAATACGCCAACATCGTCATAGTAGCCATCGTTATCAAAATCTCCTGCTAGAGGCAGATCGTCTTGACGACCCCATGGTTTTATGACTTTATTGGTATCTCCGTTTGCATCGTAGTCAAAGTACCAGCCCCGGTCAGATGGCCTGAATACGGCGATATCATCCGCAGAGCCATCGCTATCAAAGTCACCAGCTATTGGTAGATCTCCCTGGTTGCCCCATGGTCCGATCTTTCTATCGGTGGTTCCATCTCTGAAATAGTCAAAGTACCAATTGCGCTCTGTTGGCCTGAACACGCCGACATCATCGTTTACCATATCTCCATTGAAGTCGCCAGCTATGGGAAGGTCACCTCTGATTGCCCAAGGACCTACAACATCATCTGACTGGCCCATAGATCCCCCTAGATATAATAGGACGGATACAATAAAACAGGTAAAACTAATCCATCTCATCGTCTATTCCTCACTATTTGATTTAAGGTATCCATAGCATATTAATATGATATATTCGTCCCAACATATTCTATATGATATCAAAGAAAAGCTAGATAATCCAGACTCGTGAACTGGTAGACATGGAATCGGATGAAAGTGAACTAAGTGGGTTTGCCTTTCTGGAAAAGGCAGCCAGAGGTCTGGGCGCGATAGATGCCAAGGCCATTTCAGCTTCCCAGGTATTTGTAGAAAACCGGGTTCCCTTGAAGTGCAGAACCGGCCGCATCGGTTACGGCAAGATGCTGACCTGCCCGCCCTTTGTGCCCACTGCAGACGAATTCAGAAAGATATTGTCCGAGTACCGGTACGCATTGCGAGTCAATATGAAAAAGACGGCAGAGGAGGCCGGCATGGCCATAAAGTTCCCAGTATCGAGAAATCCTACGCCCATGGCATTGCTTCTGATCGATTGATGGATGTTGGTGAAGAGATGATCGTCAGATTCGCCGCCCATCCATATCCCTCAGCACTTCGGCCAGCTCCCCCATCTTCGCGGGCTTGCTGATGTAACCGTTCATACCTGCCTAAAGACACCGTTCTCTTATCTCCTTGCAGGTCATAGTAATAGTCATTAGGCAGTGATGGCTGCTATTCTTTGGTCCCTTCTGCCAGAGCGTGCGGATGATGCGGCCGACCGCATCCCATCCTTCTCCTGCATCTCTACATCCCTGAGCATGATTGTCGCAGGGCTGGCGCTCCAGGATCAGGTGGCCTCGATGCCGTTGGCAGTCAGATTCACTGTGCAATCCATGCGTATCCTGGGCGATAGAAAACAATGGCATGATTATTTATGCTAGTAGTGGACTATATTATTACTGCTATATCCTAGGCACCCATTGTATATCTTGAATTAAAGCGTTGCCTGCGTGAATTGATTAACGATTCCTGCCGGAAGTTGAACGATTGTCAGCCTTTTCCGGATATACAGAAACGCCTGAGAAATAGCACAGCTATCGCCCATGTTCATGGGATTGATCGCAACTTTGGCAAACTTCTTTGAGGCAGCATATTTCGCGCTTAAAGAAGTCGGGAATTAATACATGCGAGGTGGATTGAAAATGAGCAGAATTGATCCAACTACATCGGTAAGCAGAATAGTGTGGAATAAGGAGTTTGGCGCAGAAGCCATCGCACAGTTCCAGGCTTCCGAAGAGGCCTGCGAAGAAATGGCTGAGGAAGAAGCCGCAAACAAAAGCAGAGCTACTCTAGCCTCAATCATAGCTAAGAATACAGTTAGCGGTCGTTACCAAGGTTATAGACCTAGTTATCAACTGGAGCTAAGGGTAGATGTAGACGGAACGCGGCCGATGAATCGCTTAAGCGGAGATTTCTACCAGATCTCAGGAGGTACTGTATTATACTTTGGATCTTTCACAGTGAACTCCGTTACCATAAACGTGACTGATACAACGGTCACTGTGCAAGGTCTTGGCGATTATACCTGGAGTGCAGCAGCCCCCATTTTGAGGGTTACCATCCCCAGGACTAATGCAAACCAAGCACGTGCACCGGCTACCGCTCAATTCTTATATACCTCTGGAAATCCCGGAACGTATTATGTCTGCACCTTCGCTTCCGTTTACTTCCGATTCGTCCAATACGAGCAGGACAAAGTTTCCGACGTAACAACTCCAATTTTCACTTCTTATAACACCGGATCGCTGCCTTCTGGCGGCTCGGCCAGGGACCTTTCCGTTGTAAAAGCTTACTCTGAAAGTGGAATTCAGATGCAGACTGCAGGTGTATGGGATGTGGTTAATATCTCGGAGACTGGCCCAAATGCCCGATGGAGCAACGCAGAGCTGCACGATGCCATGGCAAAGCATTTCAGCCACTGGAAAGATGCGCCTCAGTGGAAGGTTTGGCTGCTTGCCGCCCAGCTCCATGAAATGGGGCCTGGCCTCTACGGAATAATGTTTGATCAGCAGGGCAAGCAGAGGCAGGGCTGTGCAGTATTTCATGCGGGCATTGGTGGAACTACCCAGGATAAGTTAAGGCTGCAGCTTTATACCTATGTCCATGAGCTTGGTCATTGTTTCAACTTGCTGCACTCATGGCAGAAATCCTACGCCCAGCCGCCTGCCACCAATCGCCCCTCCACTCTGTCGTGGATGAATTACCCCTGGTACTACCCGGGAGGTCCAGATGCCTTCTGGAGCAGCTTCCCATTCCAATTCGACGATCAAGAGGTCATCCATCTGCGCCACGGCTTCCGCAATAACGTGATAATGGGAGGAAATGACTTTATCATCGGATCGGCAATTGAAGACCCCCAGGCCTTCTCAAAACCTGTCGAGGATAATTCCGGTTTGAGGCTTGTGCTGGATGCCCCAAAAAGCTTTGCCCTTGGTGAGCCAGTTGTGGTTGAGATAAAGCTTTACGTTACTGATCTTCGAGGTGTTCAGGTTATCAGGCATCTGCATCCCAACATGGGATTCGTGCAGATAGGAATAAGAAAGCCCAGCGGCCAGGTTGTAGTCTACGAACCTCTCATGGAACATTGCGTAGCTGCAGAACTAACCACCCTCGATGCAAATCAACCGTCCATCTACGAGAGCGCCTTTATCTCCTACGGTAAGGCGGGGCACTACTTTAATGAGATAGGAACATATCAGCTACGCGCTATATACTATTCACTGGATGGATCTCTGGTAACCTCTGATACGCTTGACTTCAGGGTGCATGCGCCTCACAACTCCACGGATGAAGAGGTAGCAGACCTTTTCCTGGGCCACGAGCAGGGAACTCTACTATACCTCCTCGGCTCAGATTCAGAGTTCCTTAATAAGGGAAACGAGGCATTCAACACCATGATTGCCGATTATGGTGACCACCCATTGACAGTGTATGCACATCTCGTAAAAGGGATCAATGCAGGCCGAATGTTTAAGACAATATCTGCTGATAAGAAGCTATCTCTGAGGGCGCCGCAGTATGAGGAAGCAGTAAACCAGCTTTCAGCAGTTGTCGATGCTTCTGAAAAGGGCAAAGGCGTGGACAACATAACCCTGAATATGGCTATGATCAATATGGCCGGCGACCAGAAATCCTCGGGCAATCAGAAGGCTGCAAAAGAGACCGCTGAGCGCATGCTGGAAATATTCCGCAAGAAATCACTTAAGCCGCATGTAATGCAGCTGATTGAGTCCAAGGCAAGAGAATTCATCACCGCAGGAAAGCGGAAGGCATAAGCCGGGAATGGAGCACAATTTGCGGCATTATTGCATATTCTGCTCCTCTTCCTTTAAGTTTTTTTAATCAATGATGCACATTTACACATTTGTTTGCCGGGCGCCCGAAACTGAAAGCTCAGAGATAAGCAAAGAACGTGTTAGATCGCCTTTGAACGATCTTGCCATCAGAAACCGACAATCCAAGGTAGACTGGAGCTAAGACCTTTAATGAAATGCTTTCCGTGATATTCTTCTCTGGCAAAGCAACTTCTACCATAATCTGACCTTCCGGAACCTCGGCTTCAAGAGAATCTGCATAACCCAGCGTTAGCTCTGTCTTTACCCCTTCTTTACGATATATCTCTTTGTTATTTATATTAACAATGACAATGTCCCCTTCAAATCCATCTTGAAGATCTATCCTTAACAACACCATCTTTTCCTCCTTTTCTATCGAGTTATATCCGTGTAAGTGCTTGCTCAAAAAATAATAGCCCAAAATTCTTTTAGTTTGATTCTCACAATTATCTTACTTATAGATGTTTATCCTGGTCAGCGTATCGGTCCGCTCCTCCATTCATCACGAGCTTGCTGATTTAGCCGTCCATGCCTGCCTCAAGACACCGCTCGCTATCTCCTTGCAGGTCATAGTCATAGGCAGTGATGGCTGCTAATCTTCGGGCACAGCGGCCAGAGAGTGCGGGAGACTTTTTCCTGGGTTTTGAGCAGGATCACATTTATATTTCGATGCGCCATTGCCTATCTGCAAGTGGGTGAGGCGCAAAGATGAGATGGATGCTTTTCGCGATGCTGTTGGTTTTTGCTTGCATCGCTGCCAATATGGCTGCTGTAAACGCAGATGATGCTGCTGCCAAGGACACATCGACAAATGATAGATTAGCTCAGAACTTCACTGAGCATTCCTGGATATTCGTCAACGGCTACATGGAAGAGTCGAGAATCCTGCAGACCCAGACCGGCTTTAACGGCCAGAAGATGGTCCTGGGCACGAGCGGAAGCGGAATGGCCACCAGAACCATAGACTCAGAGGTCTACCGGGACTCGAATATGGACGAGGCATCGCTCACCATCTCTTCCAATTATGATTACCGGCCCTACACTCCTCCTCTCACCCAAAGCGACCTTAGAAATGCTCTCTGCGCCAAGAATTACGAGGTGGGCTCGGTCTTTTCTGAGTCCTACAACATCGACAAAGACCTCATAAAGGATACGAAGATTTACCAGAACGATAGCTTCTCCGTTTATGAGATCAGCTCCGAGATCCAGGGGACTGCCAGGATCGGCCAACGGGTGCAGAAGAATGCCAAGACCGTACCGTCCTTTATGATGGGCGGAACGTACATGGGCTACGCGCAGATAAGATCGGAAACGATTGCGGGAAATACCTCCGTTTTGACCTTACCCTGTCCGTGAAGAGGAACATTGGGCCGATTTAATATTCGTGGCTGAATAATCAAACCCTGGGGTTTACCGAATAAAACCGCAGAGTCGCAGAGCGCACGGAGGACGAACGGAGACGACTCTTAACCTGGATTTGGGATCATAATCTCGGCACCGGACCGTCTTAAATCAAGGCCGCGCCGTGAGCCGATGCGACCGCCTCTCGCATCTCTCCATGGTCCGGGGAATAGTGCAGGTGGCTCATGCAGCGGCAATCCGTGCAGCCGAAGCCTGGTATGGGCATCAGTCGCTTTCCGATAGCTTTTGCGATGCAGCACTCCAGATCCAGGCAGGTTTTGCTGATGAATACTTCCAGGAAGCAGGTATTAGGCAAGAGGTAGTCGATGTGCCAGCGTCGTGTTGTTTTGATGCCTTCCAATACCTGGATGTGGCGGTCCACCCTTTTGAGGCCGCCTGGACCCTTCGCCGAGCCGGTGTAAGAATAGAAGCCTCCTGCAAAGTCCATGACGCCCAGGGATCCGACCATTATCTGCCCTGCCCGCGGCAAAGAAAGTATAAGTGTATAAATTCCTGGCTCATTTTTCTGCGGCTGCATGTCTTGTGCTCGGGATGGCGAATATTTGAGCTTGATGCTTTGTAGAGGAATCGTGGAGGAAATATACGAGTGGCACATTAAAGCAAGACTTTTCTAGTATGAAGTAGTAAATAGCTTAGGGTGAAAATTAAATGAAATTATTATTAGCAGCAACCATAGTGCTGATGCTGTCGGCCATAGCGATTGCTGTGCCGGATAGCCAGCAGCTCGGCCCTTACGCAGTGTCGTTTGATCTGAATGCCAATTATCAACCCCAAATTGCCCAGCCCGTTGAAACGGAGATGGCCAACGCTTATCAGATGCGTTTATTCGTCGACAACTCCACCTTTGCCGTAATCGGTGTAACGGAGTATGCCGAGCCGACCGATGCTACACTGCAGGTTCATAAGAGCCTGATGCCAATGAACATGATTATTAGAGAGGGCCTCAATGCCACTAATGTCGAAGATATGACAATTGATGGAAAGGAAGGCTTTTTAGTTACAAGTGCGCCTTTCGAGGTTAACGTTGGAGCTCCCAGCATGGTCTA
>Ga0351897_1144_pt1 | contig 12193 bp, 9 predicted proteins | sample BONcelHT113001C4_FD_206876 | JGI IMG/M metagenome (GOLD analysis project Ga0351897, IMG submission 206876) | Enriched cells from coal bed in the Powder River Basin, Montana, United States - BONCAT cells T11 rep1 HSBNCT.T11.300.1.C4 ... | reverse complement strand
GTTCCTGTTTTTGGTCGGCGACATAGATGGTCTTCTTCCCTTTGAGGTATTCCCACATAATGAGATTGCCTTCGAGAGTGGGAGAAATTCGGGTGATTCTCCCAATCACTTCCTGAGCAAGTTCATCAGAGAGGAATGGATTAAGAATCCTCTGCTGGGAGATGCAGGTTTCTTTCAGGATCGGGAAGGAGTCATCCTGGCGCAACTGTAGAGACTGTTCAGAGGAAAAATAGGTCTAGCCGGCCTGCTCTGCATAGCTAAGGAACGGGTCCTGAATTGCGGTACGTTCCGGACTTGGCATTTCCTTACTCCTGGGGTGATAATGAGATTTGGGAATCAGTATTTTCGATAGGCATGTTTTCTATGACCTGCATCAAGGACAATGATGACCATTTTGTCTTGTTCGATCCTGAGAACGATCCGGTATATCCCACCCGCAAGGAGTACCGCCTATCTCCATCCGGGCTTTTGAGTTTTTTCAGGAACAGAGCAGGGTTTTCAAGGTGGCAGAGTTCGTCAAGCCTCTGGTATATGGTGAGCCGGTATTCTTTGGGTATCAGTTTGAGCCCTTGCTCAGCTGAATGGGAGAATGAGAGGGTAAAAATGTTATTCGTCTCCCAGCCTTTGTTTTAATTCATCGAGGGTGTATGTTTTTCCGGTTTTATATTCTATTTCAGCTTGTTCAACCCGTGCCCATTCTTCCGGAGTAAATTCTTCATCTTCGATGCAAAAGCCGATCAGGCGCTCGATAACCTCAGCATAGGTTTCACCGGGGTGAGCCTTCAGATGGTCGAGGGCGTGGATGGTGGTATCAGGAATCTGGATGGTAGAGGAGGACATATGTATGAGATATTTGGGGTTGATTAGTAATCAATATGATGATGGGTTGATCAAATTATAATTCAGTTAATTGGGCTCAAATATTAATAATTGAACCAATATGTTCTAATTTAGGGCTCTGTCAATTTTTCAACAATAATTTCATATCGAGGGGTCACATGGCTGTAAAGCAATAAATATAATTATAATATATATAATATAATGATGGAGGTTCACAACACTAAATAGTTATTCTACGATATAAATATTGAACCCGATTTTGACTAAATTTTCAAATATAATCAGCAGGATATTTATAATAAATATGTGCCGGCAAGTGCCGTGCTGTGCCATATAAAATCTGAAGATGTTTAAGGATAATCTCTCATTAGATTGAGAGATAATTCATGAGAAAACTTATTGGCCCAATGAGCTTATCGATATGAAGCAAGGAGTATCTAATGAAGTCCGAGACTATCAATATCAATGAAACTGCATATCGGCAAATCTTAGCATTAAAACAACCGAAGGAATCAATATCTGAGGTTATTATCCGCTTGTGCAAAGAACATGAACCGGACATTCTAACGTATCTCAATAGTATTCCTCATGAAGATCGTGTAGCGATGGCTGATGCTGCGTTGAGAGGGAAAAAAGAGATGGATCGCGGATACATTAGAGATCAGGTATAATGACCCTTTGTGATACTTGCTTTCTTATCGATCTTCTTCATGGACAAGAAGGTGCTATAGACCTTGTCCGCCATCATCAAAATCTTAGAGTACCTACTGTAGCTATTGCTGAGTTCCTAGCCGGGGTGAAACGATATAACGTGAAGCAATATAATCTGGCAATAGGATTTATTAACAAATTTGAGCCTGTTCCCTTTGATAATACAACAGCAATGGTGTTCGCCGATCTCTATCATACTATGAAGGATAAGGGTTCTTCTCTATCAATTCTCGACGCCATGATAGCATCTTCTGCTATTCAATGGGATGAAAAACTCATTACTCGTGACGCTACTCTTCTGAATACTCCAAATCTGCCATGTATTACCTATTAAACATAGGATTATTCAATATTTTCGAGGGAACGTGAAATCCTTAATATTATAATTTCAATTTTTTTATTCAACTCTTAAAAAACCGATAGAGATATTGATTATCAATATCACTAACGAAAATGTTTTTGATTTCGGGTATTATGAAGAAATTCAAATGAGATAGTTCCAGGCGAAAGTTGTACTATGCATTTATATTTTCCCAGTAATGTATCAGAACTCTTATCCTTGGGATTGTATTGAATAGAACTAATATATTTGGCCACATCTACAACCCCCCTTAAATCAAAAACCATTTTCTCATAATTAGTTCGTTTATTATAATACCTAAAAGTATCTACTCAAATAATATTCTCAAAATCAATTTTCATTGCGATTTTATTAAGAAAAAGAGTTTATAAACCCAATAATGTTGGCGATGGGTTTACGATTAGACAAATTGAGTCAATTACCTCCGCTATTTACAATAATCCTTGAATGCTGAAGTGGTTAGCACATTGTTATTTGACAAAACATAATGTTATTTTCTTGTTGTCTTAATCCATTAGAAAATTACCGGAAAAATACTCATTCTTAATAAATAAGGAAAAAACTAATCACAGTTACTAACAATCACCATATATGAGCCTCACATCCATTCAGGAAGAAGAAGTAATTAAAACCATGGAGCAATACACCAGGGCATATCAGAATAAGGACATTGAGAGTTTTTCAGCGATATTTTCGCCTGAGATCTCAGGGTTTGGAAGCGGGCCTGATGAAGTAATTAAGAATCATCAGGATTTAATTCAAAATATTACGCGTGATATGAACCAGGCAACAATCCTTTCGGTAGCTTTTTCAGATCGCAAGATTTTCGGTGATGGAGCGATTGCATGGGTCACTTCACAGACTACGATGACATTCACGATTGACGGGACAACAAAACAGACACTTCATGGAAGGTCAACAATGGTTCTCCGGAACACGGGGAGTGACTATATTATTGAGCAACTCCATTTCTCATTACCCTGTAAAGAGCAATCAGAAGGACAATCCTTCCCGAGAAAATAAATAATTATCTTAATTATTGCATTTTGGACAAGACTCTCGAGAGTTTTTATATATGATAACTTAGTTCTCTCATTTTTCACCTTCTGCGAAATTAATCGAAGAAATTTACCAAGGTGTAGTCAGGTTAAAAAAACGCTAAAAAAACTCTCTGCAATAACCATTAGTCTTATTAAACGGGATCCTACTTCTTACCCGCTGATACTGGCGAAGAGGCAGTTTAACTTTCCCGGACCAGATTCCGCTTTCAGGTCCGGTATCCTTGTGTAGGATAAGGTAACAACATTAGTATGGATCTTCCGGTTCTGGTTCAGATTGAAGCAGTCATTCTTCTTCTCGCTATTCTCCTGTGTATTCAAATCGCTACGATGCTAATATCCCGCCCTTTTCTCGGCGCTCTTGCTGCCCCGCTGGCATTTCCCCTTTCTCTGCTTATCACAGCAATGTTCGTGATCTGGATAGTCTGGGTATCACTCCCCCCGATCATGGTGATCCTCCCCTTCCTTGCAACCCTGGTTGTATACTTCTACCGGGAAGGACGCTCCTGCATGTTGTTCATACGGGAGCATTTGATGATATATGCACTCTGGTTATTGTCGTTTGTATTCATGACTGGTATCGCTGCAAGTACCCTGATCCTTGGAACCAGTGAAAATATCACTGATTTTGCGATTCTGATGTCAGCATGGCATCATCCTGCTGTCCCCATTCAGGATCCTTGGCTCGGCGGGATGGCGATGGATATGTATTATTACTTAGGCCATCTCCTCTTTGCCACCATTTCTCTGGCATCCGGATTATCTCCGGATCTCATTTTTACCCTAGCTGTTCCCACAATTTTTGCAGCAACCCTGCTTGGCATATATGCGGTCTCCTCCCTGTTACTTGAACGGTACCGGTATCTTCCAATCCTGGCTGTGCTGCTGCCAAACCTGGGTTTTGCTCTCGCTCTATTCTCCGGGAGTAATCTCATGGCATCACTGCAGATGAGCATCAGGGTTATTGCCGAAACCAATAATGAATACCCATATTACTCCTTTGTTATGTCAGTAATACATGCCCATGTATTTAGCTTGTTTAACCAGGTTGTGCTGATAACCATCCTGGCATACCTGCTCCTCACCTGGAAGAGTCTCCAGGTACAGCATCGGGTGATACTGGCCGGCATTGCGGCTCTTTCGTTTGGAGCAATGTTCCCGCTGAATACCTGGGATGTAGCCGTGTATGGACCAGGACTATTTTTAGCAGGTGCATGGTTGTATCTCGCATCTAATCAAGATTCTCCTCTCCCTAACATCAATGGTTCAGGAATCAGGGGCAGAGTTAGATCTCTCCTGACCTCTCGGCCTGCTCCGCTGGTTTTTTTCTGGATAGGAATCCCCCTCCTCTCTCTCATCTGGTACCTTCCTTACCATCTGACTCAGCATACGGTCCCTTATGCACTCTCCCCCTGTACTACTTCATCAGATCCCGTTCAGTTCCTAGTCCTGTTCGGACCACTGCTACTGGTCCTTCTTATTATTCTTCGCACGACGATCAGATCCTTCCCCTATCTCCTCGCTATCCCGGTACTGCTATGGATACCAGGGTATGGAGTTGCCGGTTTGATCCTGATGTTCCTGCTGTATTTCCTTATTCGACGGCAGGATATCACAGATTACCTTGCTATTATTGGGCTATGGGCTCTTCTGATCGTTGAATTTCTGGTCTATGGCGACCGCTTTAACACAGTTTTTAAGTTCCATTATAGTGCCGGGCTCCTGCTCGGACTGGTAGTATGGATCTCCATAGCTCGCTGGCTGGGAACCGGCCAGGTCAGCCTGCTCCGGCATCCCCAGGTTGAAAGCAGTATCCAGATCCTCTGTATAGGAGGGGCATTGCTGGTTGCTGCAGGTATCGCTCTCTCCGTTGGTCATGCTCCTACCCTGGATGCAGTATCTCCCCTCCTGCCTCATTTAGGTGGAGATGCAGATGCAGTCATGTTTCTCCGGTCGCTCCCGGGAGATCATATCCTTATTGAACTATCAAATCCGGAAGTTGGCGGGTACCATCCGTACGGGAGGATATCTGCGCTCTCGGGTGTCCCATCTGTGATCGGATGGTGGAAACATGAGATGCAATGGCGTCTCATTGATCCGCAGGTCATGGAAAAACTGGTAAAAGACAATAATGCCGTGTACCAGGATCCAGATGCCGTTCTGAGGAAGATGGATGATCTTGGTGCTGATCTTCTTTACGTCGGAACTCTTGAGAAAAAAACATATTCTTCAATAAAACTACCAGAAGAAGGGTTAGAGCTGATATATCAGCAGAATGGAGTGTATATTTTCAGGCGGTTATCAGATTAAGTTAAGGTTTGTTGGACCTGATAGTTCTACAATATCAAGTTCGAAAGCCACACATCCAGTTCTATGTCAAGGGGCTTTCATATAAACCAGAACAATATTCTTACCTAGCCCAATACTATATCTCATGAAGATCGTGCAGCTATGGCTGATGCTGCGTTGAGAGAGAAAAAAAATGGATCACGGATACATGAGAGAGAAATATAATGACCCTTTTTGATAATTGCTTTCAATGGCATCGATTCGCCATCATTACCTACCTTTCTTACGGGTTATTGGAATATCAGATACCCTGAAACCCCGGTTGCCAAAGCAGTAGATAATATGCAAAGAAAGGGTTACTTCGGGGTATTCTTTGCTGATACTATTTGCATATCCAGAAATTTGCTGTACATCCTGACTCTGAAGTGGGAACTCTTCCGGGGTACACCGATAAGATGCAAATTCTTTGTTTGAATAATATTTAAACTCAATAACCCATCGTTTACCGGCAATTTTTTCATTAAATTTCCCAATATTCTCAAGATCGCTCCTGCCTGATGAATACGAGCGTTCAAGAGTGAAGGTAAACCACTTAGACAGAACCTGCTGCATACCTCGTAAAATGTCGTGCGGTAGAAATTTTCGTTCACCTTCGCAAAGATGGCTTCAGGGAGCTGGCTCACATACTCATGCCAGTACCCAGCAAAAAGTTCTCCAATATCATGGTTCGATACGATAAACCGCTCCATGATTTTGGTATATCGGGTGGACACATCAATCTGATATAAGCCATTAAAGTATTCTATGAATATCTTTTTCATTGAAAGATTCGGGAGACACAGGTAAAAATCATCTTGCCTTGTTAACATACCCAGATAAAAGAATGATATTAGATAGAATGACGGATTAAAAAAATCTGATATGTTAAATTGTGAAATAAGAGCGTCATTATCATATCTGATGATATTTTCCGCTGCCAGCTGACGAACGATTTCATCTGTACTCTCCGGGTAGGATCCGGTGATACGTTGCACCCATGAAAGATCTGTTCGAAGGTTCAAATCGATAAGATTGTTTGGAATTGTATGAAGCCGGCAGAATTCTCTGATAAAATACATGACCATTGTAAAGTTATATAGTGCATCACAACTTTCAGCATTGACAAAATGGTACCCGTTGTATTGGGTTTTAATGACTTCATTCACTGACTGGCGGGTCGTTGGATCAAGATCATAGTCCCAGTATACCTGATCGAGAAGATGATGTACTTCATTCTCAGTAAACCCGAGCAATCCTTCGAGCTGAGGGTGCAGGGTGATAAAATCTGCAATATTATACGCTGAAGAAAGATCATCGATAGTGATTGGCAGGATACCGGTGATGAAGATGTTTGCCAGAGCTCCGGTCTGTCTGCCTGCTTTCAACACCTTAAAATATGTTTTCGGAAAACTGTCATCTGCAGTCTGTTTCTTGTACTGGAAATCCTGGTGGGCAGTAATCAGGTGATTCGCAAAGTTGTCGTATTCATCAATAATGACATATACCTGAGGGGCATCAGAACTTTTCAGATGGTTTAACCATATCAAAAGGTTGGTTGAAGCACTCTCATCTGGTTGTATCTCCGGCATATGTTCCATAGTTCCGGGATACCGGAGCTTCATATCAATAAGGGCCGCATTGCAGGTACGTCTGAAATTTCGTTCAATATCTGAAAAATTTTTAGCAGTATCTATCGTTGAGAAATCTAGTTTAAGAACAATATATGAATTTTGTTTCCAGGTAGAGGATCGTCCAATCCAAGTGTGTCCAAAAAGTTACTCAAATCGATTAGATTTTTTGATATCATAGTAATACTGGAGCATAGAACAGAAGAGGGATTTGCCGAATCGGCTGGGAGCAGGAATACTGGATTTGCAATATTCTCAAGTTTTGAAATATATTCGGTTTTATCGATGAAATATGTCTTCTTCTCTACAAGTTCGACATAGTTCATTATACCATATGGTACCAGCCGTTTCATCCAGAATACTATTGGATTGGATGTACAAGCGTTAATCTATTTGGGAAAGAGATCCAGAAAAGATAGATATGAACGGATTGGTAAGGCCAGTATAAAACATTTCAGTCACAGCGATAAATCTCCAGATGCTGATGACCTGATAAGCACTAACAACAAGGAAACTGAAACACCTATGATTAATGTTCTGATTGATTTGTATGACGGATCGGTAATACCATCAATCATACAGATCAAATATATAGGATGCAACCCTTCCCTTGGAAACAGTAACCAAAAAAATTAAATGATTTTAAAAATGAATACAGTAAAAATACTCACTATCGGTGATATGCAAAATGGTTTTACCCGGGAGGACGGCAATTTATACGTAAGGGGAGCTTGTGAGATTATTTCCCCGACAAATCAATTTTTGCGCCAGGTAAAAAATGGCATTTTTGATTATGTAATAATAATTCAGGACACTCATTTTTCAGAAGAATATTACCAGACTGAAGAAGGTAAAATATTCCCTATCCATTGCGAGTATGGCACCAATGATTGGGAATTAGCAATAGATATCTCCAATCTCTCAAATATTCACTATTTAATGAAAAATCAATTTAACATGTGGGGCCAAAAAAAGGAAACAAAGATTTCGTTTTCCTGCCTTGAAAGAAAAAAGGCGTATGATAATTTATTTCATGTTGTAGATAATCCCCATAATCCATCCGGGAAAACTCCTCGCAATGATTTTATCAGAGCAATTAGTCCGGACCATAATGCTGCCAATATAGAAGTAACCATGGTTGGTGTGGCTTCTGATTATTGTAACAGGTATTCAATGGAGGGCTGGCTTGAAAGAGGTGCCAGAGTAACCATTATTCAGGATCTCACCAAAGGTATAGAAAAAGAAACACCCGAAATTGTGGATGAAAATAAATATCAAAAATATAAAAATAACAGATTACGAGCAGTGAACAGTGATCAATTTTTGACCGAGGTTTTTGGTTCGAAATATCTCTAATCAATACAAATCATTCAGGATTCATGATTTTGGAGTAATATACCGCATTGATAAGAGTGATATTCCTAATGATCAAATAATAAATTGCAATACGTGTCAGGTATATAACTCTCGAAAAAAAAGATGAAATTATTCAGGTAATACCTGAAAAAAGTCTGCTATGAGGGCCGTGACTACCGAAATATCTGCCAAATAAACTCTCGTTTCATCATTAATCTATGTTTCCCAGGCGGCACATGATTATTGAATATCCGGAGATGAGGCGATAATTATCGGAGTATACCGATTGCAGATGGAATTATTCATTCGCAAATTATATGTTCCACTGCTACTTCGTGCATAAACCATGACGTAATAACAGATTTCCATGCAGGATTGGGTATCGATACAAAATAATCAGGTCTATTGGAATAGTAATTCGTGGTGCATTACGAATATTGGGGATTGCTGCCCTTAAAACATACATCTCAAAGACATACCACAGGATAATACCCGGGTATTGGGATGAACTGCTCATCACTTTATACTCAACATAGATATTATGATCAGGTAGAACGATCTGTGCGGCCAAATATTTCATTGCCCAAAGTGAGTGGAGGAACCAAACCACCATGGGAGCAAATCATCTCGAATTACATGCATCAGCGATTCAAACGTGCCGAATGAATAGAACAGACTTAGTGGGAAAAGGCAGGAATTAATAAGCACTTCAGGTCACTAAACACTTACGGAAAAATCCAGTTTGAGAACAATATATGAATTTTGTTTCCTGGTAGGGATCACCCAATCCAGGTGTTCTCATAATATTTCTCAAATCAATTAGATTCGTATCTCCCCAATTCCAGATAGTTCGGAATGCCCTGCCCCCATACCTCTGGTGATAATGATCAGGAGCAGGAAAACCATCCCCCATCAGGGATAGGACAATTTTTGCATGGCTCTCGATTTGGGATACAATATCTAAAACCGGGCATCAGGAGCACTTGTCTGGCTTTGGAAAATCCAACCACTTTGGGTTTGGTCTGCAAAATTCCAGTGAAAAAAGCGGTTTTTTCATTTCTTTTTTCATACCGACCGATAGGGAATAAGGTTTTACCCTTTCATTGCTACAAGTAATTGATCAACCATGAGAGCATATGTTGTTACCATATCCTACCTGGTAGTACTTTTAGGATTACTTTTGATGGTTTTCCCGGTTTGTGGAACGTCTCCGTCATATGAACCCATTTCGGGGCGTGATTATGATACTTTTGGAGGATTTTTTGATCAATATGGCCAGTACGTAGACCCGTTGGGAGGAGTAATGGACAGGTACGGGGAGTATGTTCCGGACAGTTATTCGCCTTCCTGTGATACATACCGCGACTCAAAAGGGCAGGTATATGGATTCACCACTCATGCAGGACAGTTACGGGAAGGAGACTGGCTGTTTGGAAATATTGATACGTTTAAGATTGAATGGCCTTCTTCCATCCATTTTACCCGGAATAGTGACTGCAATCTTGTCGGCACCTATTACAATTCTGCAGGAAGGCCATATACCATCACAATTCATGAAACCCGGCGTTATCTCGGGACAACAGAAGACCAGATAGCACTCAACCTGAAAGATATCGCTAATCCGAAAACCCAGGAGAAACTCTTTACAGAGACCGGACATGAGAAAGAACTGGCACGAATGATGCTCCAGAACAAATTCATTGATGATGAGGGGTATATAAATCTGATTTATGGGGATATCTCAAATCCTGATTCTTCCAGTTGTTCAGCCTGGAATGTCGGTTTCTCCGGGTACTCATTTGAGAATGGAAAACGGTTTAGGGCTACCTACTGGAGCTGCTTTGTCTGCAAGGGACCGGATGGAGCCTTGGAAGAAGGCGATTATCATTGTCTGATATTATATACCGACCCCATTAGTGAAGACAACAGAGCTGTATTCTGGCCATGGGCAGCACTTGCTGAAGAGGATATTGACGGGGACTGGCTGGATGATGGCCAGGATATTACAAACCCTGAGAAAGCAGACCAGGATGCACCCATGCACGGATATAACCCCCTTGCAGATGTTGACTGGGGAGATATCCCCATTAATCTTGAATAATATGGATTAAGACACAGAGATAAAAATCTGTAATATACCTATTCCATAAATTTCTTTTTCGCAGATAATGTGTCCATAAATGAAACACATATGAACGATAAGTGGTTCACACTCGAAGCCATGATAATCATCTATCTAATCCTCTGGTGAATTAAATTGTACCTCCAATTAACTACGTATAATGAAATTATAATAGAAATTAGATAATAGTTTTTTTAAAATGTTACGCGATATAAATAAATTATGCAATATTGTTCGAAAACCAAAGTCTTACGAATCCATAAATTTCGTAATACACATAGGCGTTGTTTACTGTAGCATTTGCTGATTATGAATGGTAAACAATGCCACCATATAGTGAATGACATACGAAAATTGGATTTCCCAGCGAGAAGCCTCAAAAACCTCTCCCATATCAGGTCGCTATCACCCTATTTTCCGAAATTGGAGTTCATCCCAGATGAGAATGTCAAGTCAATAGCGAGCCGATATGGGGCTCCATTTGTTTATTTTATCGCAATCAGAGGACAAATCAAGCGTTATTACAAGAAATCTCGACCTCATGATTCGGGTCATATCAAATCAGAGTCAAATTCAAAAAAGAAGCAATAATCGTAGGAATATTTTAAATTTAAAACTATCTTTATCATTTTCCTCTATTATTTACGATAAATATACCTACAATCGTCCAAATCAATCTTTACGAGCGATCCAATAGAATATTGATCTCCATACATTGAACCATATTGCTTATTGCCTATTCAATATGAACCATGCAAGTTCAAATTCGGGATCAATCTTTAGCGCCTGATCATATGCCCATATGGCTTCTTCGAATTTTCCAAGGTTATCTAAGGAAGATCCTATCTTAATCCATGCATAAGAATCATTCGGGGTAAAATTCAAACCAAGTCGTAGGATATTACTGCTTCTTCAAATATACCAAGGAGATATAATACGGCTCCCTTATTATTTTACGCAACAGCATATTCAGGGTTAATCTTCAATGCAATATCATAGTATTCAATAACTTCATCTTAATTACCCTGTGCTATTGATATATTTCCTTTTAAGTACCATTCTTCTGCTGTATCTGCGGTACAAAAGGTTGTTCCATCCAGCAATATCCCTATCGTAACTGAGAGTAATAAATAAACGGTTGATATATTGATATATGGCATAACATCTACAGAGATATATTGCTGGTCATCAAGGTTCTTCTTAAATTATTATCCAAAGGCTCGTTTTCTCTAATATAACCCCCCTCATAAATCGATACCTGTATCAGTGAGAAAATCCAAAAAAGATCACCGTCTCCTGCTTATAATGATTCAAGGAGGATTAAATTGGTTTTTGAATGCCACCAATGTGGAGAATGCTGTAGTCATCTGGGCCTTATGTTCATGATAATTGAGGAGTATGCCGATCTCTCGTTTCTTGTCAGGAATCAATACACCGGAGAAAAGTATGAGGTATCAGTAACAATGCCTCTGCAACATCTCTATAACGATAAACGAATATTTAACGAGTTACCAGAGGCATGTCCTTTTTTCAGACGAAATGGAGAAGATGGCCTATATTATTGTACGGTTCATCTAACTCGGCCTGATATCTGCAGGGAGTATGGATGCTGGCGGTTCCTAATTCTTGATTCAGATGGGAAGCGAGCAGGAAGGGTAATGGGAACCAGGCATATGCAGGCAGAAAACCCAGTTCTTCATTCAGTCTGGGATTCCCGGGTTAAAACTCTGCAGGAATCAGATGATGAGATCTGGGACAGGAACATGTGTGAAATTGTAAGAGAAGCCGG
>Ga0351897_1140_pt1 | contig 12583 bp, 8 predicted proteins | sample BONcelHT113001C4_FD_206876 | JGI IMG/M metagenome (GOLD analysis project Ga0351897, IMG submission 206876) | Enriched cells from coal bed in the Powder River Basin, Montana, United States - BONCAT cells T11 rep1 HSBNCT.T11.300.1.C4 ... | reverse complement strand
TGCTCCGATAGCCGATGTCTTGGTGTGTGCTCCGGCAACTCAGCAGAGTGCGGTAGGCAGATCAGTCTCCATATTTGAACCTCTCAGGGTCAATGAAATTATCCACAACGATGTCCAGGCATATTCTGTTGGCGGAAAACCAACTGATTCGGTCATTATCGGACTTTTCGCATTAAACCTGAAACCAGACCTTGTGGTATCAGGTATTAACATCGGGGAAAATGTATCAGCAGAAGCAGTCACCACATCAGGCACGGTCGGAGCTGCACTTGAGGCTGCAAACCAGGGAATTCCTGCAGTAGCATTCTCATTGCAGGTAGAAGATCAGGCAGAGAAGTTTGAAAATCCACGGATGCCCGGCCACCGGTTTGATGGCTCAAAGAAAGTAGTCAGGGATGTAATCTCACGAATATTTAAAGAAGGGTTCCCTGCAAAGACCCATGTCGTCAATGTAAATATTCCGTCCGAAATTAAAGGAGGATATGAAGTAACCCGGCTTGGTGACCGGCTGTTTGAGACCGGTGTTGAAAAAAGGCTTGACCCACGTGGAAAACCATATTACTGGATTAACGGGCCGCTTATCACCGATGCTCCTGAGGGAACCGATGTCCATGCAGTGCATAAAGGAAACATTTCAATAACTCCCATTACCCTTGATTGCACCGCATATCAGGCAACCGAAGGTATTCAGCGCCTCTTTACCGGTGGCCCGGAGTAATACCAACTAAAACCTGGCGCCACACACAGACAATATCCTTAACCCTTCCCACCCCCAATCTGACCGGTAATGATACCGGGAAATGGTAACGCGAAAGAGAACGCCGGGTGCACGGCAGTCGATTACATCAAAGACGGGATGGTTGTCGGCCTTGGCACCGGTTCAACCGTGGCATATACCATGGATCAACTCGCGGTCCTGATAAAAGAGGGATTACATATTACAGGCGTGCCTACGTCTGTTCAGACTGCAATGAAAGCCAGGGAACGGGGAATTCAGCTCGCTTCACTTGATGATGTTCCATGGATTGATGTCACCATCGACGGAGCGGATCAGATTGACCCGTCACTGCGGCTCATCAAAGGGCGGGGGGCGGCACAGGTGAGAGAACGGTGCGTTGCAGATGCATCAGACCGGCTGATCATCGTTGCAGACGAATCAAAACTCTGTGACCAGCTGACCGGCCCGGTTCCGGTAGAAGTGATACCCTATGCTCTCGGGCATGTAACCCGTCGCCTTACCTCATACGGCGGATCAGTCGTTGTGCGAGACGGAGTAAAAAAAGACGGCCCGGTCTTCTCTGATAACGGTAATATCATCTTAGACTACCATTCAGGACCTATCGCAGATCCTGAAGGGATGGAATCGTTTATCAATAATATTCCCGGAGTAGTCGGGTGTGGAATCATGACCGAATTTGCACCCATTACTACGGTCATCATCGGTGAGCCTGATAAGTGCCGGATACTGGGATTACCATAAATCAAGAAATAATACCCAATATTATTGGATAAACAAGGCCCATAGGGTTCTTAAAAAACGATTAAAGAAGTCCAAGGCCTTTTAGATCGCTCATTATTTTTAAAACCGCCCTGCGGGCATCATCCTGCAGTTTACCGCCGGTGATAATGAGTTTGCCAGATCCAAAGAGAAGAACGACAACTTTCGGGTCATCAAGGCGGTACACCAGACCGGGAAATTGTTCAGGTTCATACTCAATCTTTTCAAGATTAAATCCTACGGCAATCTTATTCAGATTTATACCAGCGCCAAGATCTGCAGAAGTTACAATATTTTGCACCGTGTAACTCAGTTCAAGAGGGATGTCAATTCCGAGCTCGCGAAGTCTCTGACCAAGTATATCAAGTCCACGATTAAGACTGTCTACGCTTTTTGCCCCGGTAAGGACCACTTTCCCTGACCCAAATACCAGTGCTGCAATTTTTGGATCCTGCATCCTGATAACAACACCGGGAAACCGCTTCTTATTGTACTCCGCATCAGTAATGCTGGAAGCGATAAGGGGCAGGTCTAGTGACTCGGTGATCTTTGCAGATGCAACTATGTTCTCTATCCGCAAAGAATTCTCTGGATTGCCGGTCATATTTATAAATCTATTAAATCAGTATATAAAGGTTGGGTGAATTATTCATCCAGGGTAGATACATCCCCGGGATCCATACCCAGTTCCTTTGCTTTAAGTACTCTCCGCATAATCTTACCACTCCGGGTCTTTGGCAGACTCTGGACAAATTCAAGTTCTGCAGGGACTGAAATCGGTCCGAGCATCATTCGGACATGATATTTGAGATCATGAGTCAGTTTAGGCGTCTGCTCAATACCATCACGGAGGATGACAAACGCTTTTATGAGGTTGCCTTTCAGATCATCAGGCTTACCTATTGCAGCAGCTTCTGCAACTGAGCTATGTGAGACAAGAGCACTTTCAATCTCTGCAGTTCCGACATTATGCCCGGCTACGATGATAATATCATCAGAACGACCAAGAAGCATAATATATCCGTCTTCATCCTTCACGGCAAGGTCGTTTGTGCTATAATATTTGTCTTTGCCAAAGTTCCAATAGCTCTTGTATCGTTCTTCGTTCTGATAGACACCCTGCATCATGGAAGGCCATGGCTCTTTAATGGCAAGGAACCCGTTTGTACCTGCCGGAACCGGATCTCCATTTTCATCAACCACATCAGCAATAACGCCCGGAATCGGTCGGCCTGCAAATCCGGGTTTCATCGGCTCGCCTACCATCGTAGTAATCATGTGCATTCCGGTCTCAGTCTGCCACCAGGTATCAAGAATCGGACACTGCTCTTTCCCGATGTTGTGGTAAAACCATTCAAATGCTTCTGGATTGAGTGGCTCACCAACAGAGCCTAAAACACGAAGTGATGAGAGATCACTGGCATCGGGATACTCATTTCCAACCTTCATAAACATCCTGATTGCAGTTGGAGCCGTGTAGAAAATTGAGACCCCGTACTCTTCAATAAGCCGCCACCAGATACCTGGATCCGGATAATCAGGAGTATATTCAGTAATGAAAATGGTTCCACCAACTAAAAGCGGGCCATACGTTCCGTAGGTATGACCTGTAATCCATCCTGGATCTGCCGTGCACCAGTAGAGATCATTCTCCTGAAGCGTGAGCACATATTTTGTGGTATAATATGCTCCGACCATGTACCCGCCGGCAGCATGCACGATACCCTTAGGCGGACCGGTAGTTCCGGAGGTATAGAGAATAAACAGCGGATCTTCAGATTTCACCGGTTCAGGCGGACAGTAGCGGGGTGCTGCCTTCATCAGTTCTTCATAATCTATTTCAAGATCATCAAGAAGACCGACCTTTGGCTCCTGAGTCCTGAGCACGACAACACGCTCTACCGTAGGGGCATTGATTATTGCCTCTTCGACAATTGGTTTAAGTGGAATACTGCCTCCACGTCTGACGGTGGCGTCCGCGGTAATTACCACCTTTGCCTGAGATCCGGTTATTCGTTCATTGAGCGCTTTAGCTCCATACCCTGCAAAAACCACACAGTGAACCGCACCGATACGTGCGCACGCAAGCATGGCTACAACCATCTCAGGAACTGCAGGCATGTAAATACAAACCCGGTCACCTTTCCCGACTCCAAGCGATTTTAACCCGTTTGCAAACCGCATTACGTCTTTATGCAGCTGATAATAGGTGAGAATGCGTTCACGGTTATTTTCTCCCACCCAGCAGATGGCAACCTTGTTGCGCCGGTCATTGTTTACATGACGCTCAAGGCAGTTATAAGTAATATTCAGCTGGGCATTTGTGAACCATTTCGCAAAAGGATGGTCCCACTCCCGTATTTTATCCCACGGCTCAAACCAGAGAAGATCTGAAGCTATCCTCCGCCAGAACGCAGCAGGGTCTTTAATAAATTCCTGGTATTCCTGGGTATAATTGTGAATTTTTGCTGATTCCCGATATGCAGGGTCGGGATAATATACATTTGTTGATAATGGTATCTTTTCTTGTTCGGTTGAGATATTCTCACCCCCTTTTCTGTCATCATTTATCATGGACAATTCCTAAAGTCTTTTGCGATCCGATTGTATTCATCATGAACAATAATTACAATTCTTTATATGTAATCATGGTGCACCAAATAAGTGCGATATGTGACGAAGGCGACTTCGTCATTTGCAGAACTACACCCTGTTTGACAGAGTGAATGTTATCACGATATGAGGTTTGATTCATGGCTGAATGGATGCTTAGTGAGTCTGAGGGGTATGATCTCCTCTCCCGGTATGGTATTCCGACCCCCAAATACAGGATTGTAACCCGTGCTGAAGATGCAGGCGCTGCAGCCGAAGCTATTGGGTTTCCCGTCGTAATGAAGATTATTTCACCACAGATCACGCACAAGAGTGATGCAGGCGGTGTTATTGTCGGTGTTGGAACAAAAGAAGCGGCTCAGTCTGCATTCAACCAGATAGTCACGGGAGCGAGGGCATACAACCCGGACGCAGAAATTACCGGAGTCATCGTTGAGAACCAGGCTGCTCCCGGTCTTGAACTGATTATCGGAGGAAAGACGGATCCTACCTTTGGAAAGGTTATCACCTTTGGTATTGGTGGAACACTTGTGGAGCTGATGAGAGATGTTACTCTTCGCATCCTCCCAATTGATGAGCAGGATATCAGAACGATGGTCAAAGAGATCAACTCGTATCCGCTTATTACCGGATATAGAGGATCAAAACCCAAGGATGAAGAGGTTCTCATTCAGATCATCAAAAATATCTGTAAGATGTTCCTTGAACTGACTGATCTGAAAGAGTTTGATGTCAATCCGATTCGTCTGTATGATTCAGGTGCCTGTGCAGTAGATGCCCGCATTATCATGGACAATGCCGTTGAGCTGCTTCACAGTGACGAGCGGATGGAAGTGCCTCTTGACTTTTTCAGACCGAAATCGGTAGCAGTTATTGGTGCATCGGATGAAAAGACCAAGATGGGATATGCAATCATGCACAACCTGCTCCACTTCCCGGGAAAGGTTTATCCAATTAACAATAAGCGGGATACCATTCAGGGTCTCAAAGCATATCCGACCATCCTTGATGTTCCTGAAGAATCAGTAGACCTTGCGGTAATAACCGTTCCTGCCCGCCACGTTCCCGGAGTTATGGAAGAGTGTGGAAAGAAAGGGGTAAAAATTGCGGTGGTCATCACTGCCGGATTTAAGGAGATGAGCGAAGAAGGTCACATGCTTGAGGACCGGATAGTAGAGATCGCTCACCGGTATGGAACTCGCATTGTCGGACCAAACTGCCTGGGTCTCATTATTCCACCAATTGGTCTTGACACCACCTATGTTGCCCAGTCTCCAAACCCTGGAAACATTGCATTTATCTCACAAAGTGGTGCAATTGTCAACACCGTAGTAGACTTCTCACTTACTAAAGACATTGGATTTTCCATGGTTGTCTCGGTAGGAAACCAGGCAGATCTGAACTTCTTTGACTATCTCCGTGCTGCTGCTGCAGATCCAAATACTGATGTCATCATCATGTATATTGAGCAGATCAAGAATGGAAAAGCATTCATGGAAGTGGTCAGTGAAGTTACCAGGCATAAACCGGTTGTAGCCCTGAAGGCAGGATCTTCTGCCCGTGGTCAGGCAGCTGCAGCATCTCACACCGGGTCACTCTCTGGTTCATATGATGTCTACATGGAAGCATTCAGAAAGTCAGGTGTTCTTCTTGTGCACACGCTTTCCGGTGCATTCCTTGCAGCAGAGATGTTATCCCATCCAAAGCGGTATCCAAAAGGTCGCCGTGCAATCGTTGTTACCAACGCTGGTGGATTTGCAGTGCTTTCATCAGATTACGCAGAGCGGTACGGAGTTAAGCTTATTGACCTGCCTGAATACCTGGTAAAAGAACTTGACAGTTTCTTACCTGATTTCTGGAACCGTGGCAATCCCATCGATCTGCTTGGTGATGCAACAGAGCAGCGATTTGAAAGAACCTTTGAGTACCTTGCGAAAAATGATGCATTATGGGATATGTGTTTCATTGTCGGGTTCCCAAATAATATTCTTAGCTCTGAACAACTGGCAAACCAGATCCTGAAATTCTCAAATTCTACAGACAAACGCATTATACCGGCCCTTCTCGGAGGAGCTTCGATGGACCGGGGCAGGAAGATTCTGCATTCACACAGTATTCCAAACTTTGAGGAACTTGACTTCACCTTCCGTGTTGTCGGACGTCTCCTCTGGCAGGTATACCGCGTGAAAGCTCAGGGTGTATACTAACTTAGGTAATCAATAATTAAAATCGGGAGCAGTAGTGATCTCTCCCTCTTCTTTAATGAAGATCTCTTTTTTCCTGTTCTGCCAGAGACCCAACGTGGGCGTCATTGGAGTTTCAGATTTGCATAAAAAACAGGGCAATGAGAGCGGGTATCACTTCAGATCAGAAAAATGTCGTAATTAATCTCTTGTCAGAGGCAGGGTCAATACCACCTAAAAAAGTTATTTACTCATAATATACTGCCTGAGATCGTTTCCCCGAATAAGAAAGGAATTTTTATAATGAAGTGCCGGAAGAACCCCGTCATTAATGTACTCTAGTAGTACTGACTCTGATTCGCCAGCAATGGCAGCTGCTTCAAAGACACTATAATTTTTATCTCCGGTTATCCCTCCGACCAGGTCACGCAGAGTTATCCCACTAATCTGCTCTGCACTTTGAAGACCTGCATTATCTGATTCCTGATTCATAAATTCCCGCGAATCAGAACCAGTATCTACATTCTGAAATATTGTATCATCTGTAAAATCCACAGGGGAAGACTGAACTGATGCATCGCCTTTATCTTTTGCGAGTGTGAATGCCCTGGATTCACAGTCTCCGCTTTTTAGACCGGTCATTTCAGGACTTTCAATTGGCCTTGTTCCGGTCTGAACTCCTGATATCTGTATCGGATCAGAACTCTCAGATTCTGAGCAAATTACCTCACCCTTTCCATTATGGATGATGCGAATCTCTTTATGTGTCGATATCAATCGGGTTATCTCTTCACGAAGCCATGCTATTTCATTATCCTGACGACGGATAACTTCCATAAGCCCCCTGGTATCAGAGAGAAATATGCCATTTTCTTTTGATAATGAGGAGAACAGGGATTCATTCTCTTTTGTAAGAATGATCTCTTCAAGGAGTGCTGCCGCTACCTCCTCAGATGACAGGCTGCGTTTTTGAGCCATCAACTCAAGCTGGCAGATTACTCGTGAACTCATTGATATTTGCAGATTGTTTACCGGGGATGACATCGAATATTAATACATGTTTTTCACTAATTAATCTGTCTGTATGTAAAATAAAAACCAGAAACCAGTATTTTGCTCAGTTTTCATAACTTCAACAATTTTTAATGTTACAGACAATTTGTAATAATTTTAGTATCTATTCTGTGTACCACAGGTGACTATAATGAAACCATTACCCCTAACCATCCGGCAGATTATGAGCATCATCCTCATAGTCATAATCACTCCGGTCAGCGTGTATGCACAGCAAGATTCTGATGATTTCGTGCAAATAACCACCAATGAAGAACTCGAACGCTATCTTGCTAATCTCACTTCACATACCGCATCCTTCACATCATCATCTGAAAATTACGGATACAGGATGGATGATGTAAAAGGCCTTTATGCAGCTGAAATGGCTCTGCCATCCACTACCGGTAGTGTGGAATCAAAAGCAGTATCTGCTCCCTCATCGGAATCAACAGGAGTGGCAGCATCATATACGACAACAAACATTCAGGTTGCAGGTGTGGATGAAGCAGATTTTGTAAAAAATGATGGTACATACATATATATTGTATCAGGAGAGATGCTCTCGATTGTGCAGGCGTATCCACCACAGGCAGCAGAAATCACCTCGCAGGTCCAGCTCCCTGCACCTGCTGCTGATCTGTTCCTTGCTCAGGACCGGTTAGTGATCTTTGTGAATCAGGATGGGTATATACAGCCAATGAATCGTGCGGAGGCATACCGCCCGCCTATAGAAGAACGAACGTATGCACTGATTTATGATATTTCTAATAAGAACAATCCTGAGCTCATACGTGAGATCTCGGCACCAGGCAGATATGAAAATGCCCGTATGATTGGAGATTATGTGTACTTCCTTTCTGCAGATTTCATGAGATATTTCAATCCGTGGATGCCGATCATCTATGACAAAGAGGTAAGCATTCCAGTCAGATCAGTCTGGTGTCCACCAGTAATTTCGGGCGAATACACAATGAACACCCTTACCTCATTCCCGGTTTCAGGGAGTGGCGCTCCACAGGGAGAATCGTTCCTTGTTGGCAGGGACACAACCCTGTATGTCTCATCAACGGATGTATTTGTCGCATATGAAAAGAATCAGTATGGATGGAGGCAGCCAGTGATGATTGATGAAGAACAGAGTCCAAACTCATATAAAACGCAGGAATCAGTCATCCACCGGTTTACTATCAGCCAGGGAACGATTACGTATAAAGCCACCGGAATTGTCCCTGGATATCTGCTAAACCAGTTCTCACTGGATCAGTACGAAGGGACTCTCAGGGTAGCAACCACCATTCAGGATAACTCTGTGCCACAGGGGCAGACAAGCGGCGTGTATGTCCTAAATCCTGATATGACCATCATCGGAGAGATAGAAGGACTGGCACCGGGCGAGAAAATATATTCAGCCCGGTTTATGGGAGATATGTTGTACCTGGTCACCTTCAAACAGACAGATCCGCTCTTTGTTATCGATCTCTCAAATCCATATCAACCAGGGATTCTGGGTGAACTAAAGATTCCCGGATACTCTGATTACCTCCATCCCTATGATGATACACATATTATTGGGATCGGAAAGGACACCTATGAGAACGAATGGGGTGGAATTATCCCGTCCGGAGTAAAACTGGCACTCTTTGATGTATCAGACATCAATAATCCCCAGCTCAAAGACAGCATCGTTATCGGTGAAAAAGGATCTGATTCAGCAGTGTTATCAGATCACCGGGCGTTCCTTTTAGATAAGGGCAGAAATATCATGGCTTTGCCGATCAAAGAGGTAGTGCATACCCCGATTTCAGGAAGTAAATACGAGGGATCCTACATAGAAGAGATATGGCAGGGAACATATGTCTTTGATATCAACCCGGAGACCGGATTTACAGAAAGGGGACGCATCAGGCAGGGAACCGACAGTGTACGTGATGTATGGTGGTCAGGATCTACTGTTCTGCGTGCACTATGTATGGATCATGTGATATACACCATATCTCAGGACACAATAATTGGATCAGATCTCAACAACCTTCCAATCCGGCTGATGAAGATCGATTTTGAAGAGCAGAAGGCAATTCCGTGGTACTTAAAGCCTTTTTCCTCTCTCATAGAATAATCCCATCGTTTTTAATCGGAGACTACTTCATGAATCATGTTCCATTTGTAGAGCAGAATATGAACAGCCAGGAAAACCATCAGGAGTCAGGAGAAAAATCTGGTAAGTTAATCACCGATCCACCATTTTACTGCCCTGAATTTGAAGCATCATATCGATATATCATTGATACCTATGACGTAGAGCCCCGGAAAATTGCAATATTTATCCCATGTGCAGTAAGAAAACCCTATAGCAAAAGTCCGAGTCATCACTTTATCAGATCAGTAATATCAAAGGTATTTGAACCGTCCCAGTATCACATAGTGGTGTTTGGTACCTGCGGGATTCTTCCTGCTGAACTTGAAACAATGTACCCCTATGCACATTACCACTATATGCTTGGGAAGGTCCAGGATACAAAGATAAAAGAAGACTTTGTCAGGATTGAAACAGACAGAATTGCCGGATATCTTGAAAAGACTCGAGATACCTATCAGTTCCGGGTAGCATATTGCATCGGGCTTTTTAGAGCTTCAATGATTTCGGGATCAGAAAAAGCCGGAATTCCTATCGATCTGCTCCTTCCCACACGAAATCTGATTGATCGCATCATTGAAGAGGAAGACTGTGCTTTTCAGGAAGGCAGTTTATCCATGGATGAATATCTGAAAGAGTTTTACCAGGGTCTCCTTTCTGTCAGAGAACAGATAAATCTGAAATAATTACTCTTCATCTCAACAATGAACAATAAGCACACCAGATAACGGCCCGGATTCTAAATTCAGTGAGATAATGCGGGTAATAACTCGCAATATGTTTCATTTTGAACTACCGAAGACTAACCATAAATACCTTGCAAACATAATTTCGCATCAGGTGATATCATGATGATACGCATAGCAGCAGTACTCATAGTTCTCCTTGTACTCCTTGTCATCCCGGTAGTGTCAGTTACTGATACTGACAGTATCGGGACAGACACTGAGACGCTTATAGAGATTACCTCTGAACAGGAATTTAAGGATTATATTGAGAATCAGACCCGATGGTATGATCAACTCTACTCCTCTTCTTACCGGGAGGCAGAAGATATCATGTATGAGGCAGCACCGATGCCTTCTGCCAGCATGGCAACTGCAGGGAAATCAGTATCAGATGGTGCTGCTGAATATTCAACTACAAACGTGCAGGTTACCGGCGTTGATGAGGCTGATTATCTGAAAAATGATGGAAAATACATATATATCCTTCGTGATAGTTCACTAATCATCACCGATGTGTATCCGCCACAATCCGGAACGGTGGTATCAGAAACAGAACTTGACGGATCGCCTGCAGGAATGTTTATCGATGGCGATCTTTTAGTAACATTCATCAATGAATATGGAAATCGCTATAACTACAATGACGAAGAAATTGCTCCTTCTTCAATCAGAGGAGATATAACCCGTGCCTGGATATTTGATATATCGGATCGCGCGCATCCGGAGCGAATCAGGGAGATTACATTTCCTGGAACTTTTGAGAATGGCCGGATGATTGGAGAAGTTGTGTACGTTATCACCCGCGACAGTATGTATTATTCAGAGCCGGTTATGCCTGCCATATATGAAGGAACAGATCTTCTCATCCGCCCCTCGCTCTGGTGCCCACCAGTTCCGATGAACCAGTTCAACATCTACACGCTTGCTTCATTTGATCTCACCGATACACGAAACGTTCAGGCCAGTTCATTTTTAATGGGCTGGGATAATACCCTGTATGTCTCTGCAGATAATGCATATCTGGCATATAAAAAATGGAATCCCTACTGGTGGAACTGGAACTGGCAATCTGGCTCTAGCAGTCAGTCAGATGAAGGGCAGAAATCAGTTATCCATCGATTCGGGTTAGATGAAGGAGAGATTACCTACCAGGCAACCGGAACCTTCCCGGGGTATCTGCTTAATCAGTTTTCGCTTGATGAGTTTGAGGATAATATCAGAGTCGCGACAACCAACGAGCAGTATAAAACTGACACATGGGTTCAGGATAACAACGTCTATGTCCTCTCACCGTCACTGGACATCATCGGAAGGCTTGAGCACCTTGCCCAGGGTGAAAAGATTTATTCAGCCCGATTTATGGGAGACCTTCTCTATCTTGTAACATTTAAACAGATAGATCCCTTGTTTGTCATTGATCTCTCAAATCCACGTCAGCCGGGAATTCTTGGAGAACTAAAAATCCCGGGATATTCTGATTATCTCCATCCCTATGACAGCACACATCTGATAGGAGTTGGGAAGGATACAGAAGAGACAGTATCTGGCGGAGTTGTCACTACCGGCGTAAAGGTAGCCCTCTTTGACATATCAGACCTGAATAATCCAACAGTCATCGACAGTAGGGTTATTGGAGAAAAGGGATCAACATCAGAGGTACTTGAGGATCATAAGGCATTCCTGCTTGACAGGAATAAGAGCATTATGGTTCTGCCAATAAAAGAGATCGTAAAAATTCCCCTCACCGATACGATATTCCCGGATTCATATACTACCGCTTCCTGGCAGGGTGCATACGTATTTGGGATTGATCCAAAGTCCGGGTTTATTGACACCGGCAGGATAGCGCAGGATCAGATGAGACCAAATGACTATTACTGGTCAGGATCATCTGTTCGTCGCTCAGCAGTAATGGATTCAGTGCTGTACACCATATCAGATAACCGGATAATTGGTAGTGACATAAACAATCCGGAGAACCGGCTTATGATGCTTAACTTTTAGCACAGGACACAAATCCGGACAGACAATAACAATTTTTTCATTGCGATGCCTCTGCCGTCAGAGCTTTTTAAAGCACCAGAATTATGACTCTTCTGCGTGCATTGTTTGAAAATACCAGTAAAATTTCATCAATTATCTATAAAACGACCTCAAATTAGCGCAATAAATAAATACCCTCATATATATTTAATTTAGGAGCTATATTTTGGCAAACCTACCAGTTGCAGCAATCGTCAGGATTGCAAAGCAGAACGGAGCAGAACGTGTCGGAAGCGACGCAGCTGCAGCATTAGTAGCAAAGACTGAAGAATACATTGCAGGCCTTACTGTTGAAGCGAACAAGCTCGCTCTTCACGCAGGGAGAAAA
>Ga0351897_1139_pt1 | contig 12600 bp, 10 predicted proteins | sample BONcelHT113001C4_FD_206876 | JGI IMG/M metagenome (GOLD analysis project Ga0351897, IMG submission 206876) | Enriched cells from coal bed in the Powder River Basin, Montana, United States - BONCAT cells T11 rep1 HSBNCT.T11.300.1.C4 ... | reverse complement strand
GGGCAGCTAGAAGCTGAGATTGATTCCCTTTTGAATGGTATCCGCAAGCAAATCCTTGATGCTAAAAAGGCAAAAGAGCTTGTTGCTGAGCCTCTTGACCTGGAACGAATAAGAGAGCGCCTGGCCCAACCAGTCTCTTACTGGGTGGAAGCTTTCGCCAGCCACGCATCACTTGATCTGAAGCCTGATCTCCAAGACGAAATGACCAGAAAAGCCCTCCGGGAGTTCCGTCTGTGGGTCAAGGGCGAGCCAGTTCCTGTGCTGAAGGTATCAGAAGTTCCTGCTACCGTGAATGGCATTTGGTCTCTCTGGAGAGTCGGCATCCAGGATAGTAGGGGACGAAGGTACGTGAGGTACTGCCCGCTTTTAGAGACTGTTCATGGGGACCTTCTCATCCCCTCGGCCATGAAACTATGGGATAGGCTGATCGAGGGAGCTTTCGAGATAGCCTCCCTAAAGGATGAGACAATCAGCAGTGAGCTATTCCAGAAGGCCTACTCGACAGCGTCTAAGCATCTTCGAGAAACCTATGCAGGGATAGTTGATACGCAAAGGGTGGGTCTCAAGGATGACCTCGACCGTCATGAGAGATCGCTTTCTGCCAGAAGGGCTGCCATAGCCACCCTGGGGCTCCCGGAGGTGAAAGGGCACAGGTACAGAAAGCTGGAAGATGAAGATCAACGCTGGCGCGAGGAGCATAAGAAGCGTCAGACCTTTTATCCCATACTCGAACCAATTCTCGTTGCCATGGTAGAAGGGGTGCCTAAAGTTTGAGCGTGGAAGATGGGGTCATCATAGAAAAACCAGTAAATGAACTGGAAGACAGGAGAACAGGAAACATGAGCCTTGGAGATCGAATAATAACGGATCTCCTCAAGGAGAACCACGACAGATATATCCTGCTAGACCCCTCGGGCTGGCTCTCTGACCCATCCTTCGTTGACGCCTGCCGAGAGTACGGAATAATGCCCATATCCATCGGCGAGCCAACGGAAAGCAGCATCTCTAAGGTCAAGGATCTTGAGTTCAAAAAGGAGCGTCATCAGACTATGGTAGTCCTAGTTGGTTCGAGCGATGACGCTGACTCCTGGCAGAAGCTTCTTGGCTCATCCTGGAGGATGAAAGACGTCCAGCCCTCATCAGTCTTCCCCTGCCTTGATCCAGAAATCTCAAAGCATCTATCGCCAGCACAGGCCGCCATCCTTCTGCCGATCTTTTCCTCAGATCATCCTGTCCTGAGTCCCAAGAGGAGCGCTATGGCATTACTGGAGGCCTTATTTGGCCTAAAAGCAGAACGCTTTGCAGATATGGACTACTTCTTAGATACCGCCATTTCCTTTCATCTGAGGGGAGAAAATCCGAATCGACTCTGGTTAGAGAACATATCCGGATACTTTCCTTCCGTCTCTGAATCTGAAGTATCTCTAAAGGCCGCTCTTACTTCTATGGACGCTTTCAACAGGTTGGTGGAGGACCTTGTTGCTACGGGTAAGATCTCGCCAGAGAGACGTGCCAGACTAAGACAGATGGCCTATGGAACTCCGTTTACCAAAGATGCCCATGTTACATTCTCTGAACGGCTCGGCCTGGATCCTGTAGAGATCAAAGACCAGGCGAGAAAAATGTCTTGGGAGAGCGTATCTCTCATTTCATGGCTTGATCGTGTACAGCTTCTTGCCAAACTATCCCTGGCGGAAGAAATTTTTAAAGATCATGAGCTGAAAGAACTGCGAGATACCACTGAGAGAGCTTTCAGCGTGAGCTTGGACTGCGATTATTTCAAGCTCCAGCAGACTCCCTGGCACTACCGGCCACCTATGGTCCACACGATCCTCAATTTCATCCAGGCTCACCACAAGAAGGATAAGGTGGCCTTGATTGTCATCGATTGCCTTTCTATCTCATTCTGGCAGGTCCTACGTTGTTCTCTGGAGAAACGCTTCTCCATAGTGCCAACATCAGAAGGCTCAACCTTCGCTTGGATCCCTACACTCACCTCCGTCTCAAGGCAGTCGATTTTCTCGGCTAGAACGCCTGCGGAACTGGGTCAGATGATAAAAAGCACCTCCGGAGAAGCGGGTTTTTGGGAGGATTTCTGGCGGGATAAGGGGTTCCAACAAGAGGCGATCCAGTTCATCAAAGTTGCCGAGAAGAAAGAAGAGGATGTGCAACACGCCATTTATGATCAAGATATTCGAAGGCTGGCGTTGATATTCAACGACATAGACGAGCTGGTCCACTTCTCTACATCGATATCCAATTTCACTCTCAATACGGAGAACCTCCTGAAGCTTATCGATAACTGGGCCTCAGTCTTATTCGGTCCCCTCCTTAGAAATTTGCTGTCCCTCGGATGGGTAGTCTTTGTGACATCAGACCACGGGGCTCAGAGGATAAGGCAGAATGTAGGAAACATTCGAGAGGGCGTGTTTACGGATAAAACAGGCCAAAGAGCAAGGATATATTCGAGATTGAGTTTTGCCACAGAAACGAAAGCCGAAGGCATTCTCTGGGATAGCAAAGGAACTCTTCCTCAGGATTACGTGGCCCTGCTAGCCCCTCCTGGCACAGGATACGGGTTCTCGTCCGGATGGGGTCATGGCGGGGCCTCTTGGGAAGAGGTCATTGTTCCCTTTGTCAAGTTCGAGGGCACATGAAGACCATAGGGATATACCATCTCATCGACCGTGAGATTCTCGATCTTGTAGCAGAGCTTCATTCGAAAGGCGTTTCCAGGGAGCGGATAAGGGAAGAGGCCATTCTCCTGCATGCCAGGATGGGGATCGGGCCCAAAACTTCGGTGAAGCGGAGCGGGCCAGTCTTCAAGGCCTGGCTCTCAAACCCCACAAAGGCCTCTGAATACGCCACTGAGCTGTACTCCTCATGTGAACGGCAGGAACAATTAGCCCTTCATATCGCAATGCTCTGCCGAGCATATCCTTTCTTGATCGATGTGATGGGCCTTATAGGGTCCCAGCTTCGTCTTGGCGACCATGTGAGTCAAGGTACAATACGCAACAGGACTCTGAGGAGTTATGGCCAGGGAGAAAACGTGAGACAGGGAGTTCGTAAAGTTTTGCAGTCCTTGATTTCGTGGGGCCTCCTTAATAAAACAGTAACTTCTGGATTGTACTCACCCGGAAAACAATTGTCTCTGAACTTTGAGCTATCTGAGATAATGCTTTCTGGTTATATCGAAGGGTCAAAGGCAGCTGCAATATCCCTGGCTGAGATAAATAAAATACCGGCCTTGTTTCCTTGGAATGTGAGCGATATTCGTTACGGCAGGCTAAAATTGTTGAACATTTTTCTAGAAGGGATCGGTGACGAGTTTATATCTATAAATTATATTTGATAATATACGAGAGGCTAATGAGATATCAATCAAAGGCGTTTACGATCATTCGAAGATGCAGGCCGCCAGTTTGTAGTCTTTTTCTGAGGTTTTTTACCTTTGACCCAGGCAGTTGGGTTCTCTTTAAGGGTCTTCAAGGCTAAAGCATCCAACGGGTCATGGATCTCCTGGCTTATTTCGGGCCTCATTTTTGTTGGTTCGACACTAATGGGTCCATCTCTTTGGATATTGGTCTGTGATTGAGATGTCTTGATTAAGACATTTAAGTCGGTACCGCATTCCCACAGGTTTTCGAGCTCTTCCTCCAGGTTTTCCATTTCGTTCACGGATAGTCGCAGGACGATTTCCTTGCTCCTTTCCAGGCTGAAACGGTACCAATTAGCACTGCCTAAATAGGCGATCTGGCCATCTATGCATATAACTTTGGCATGGAGTAGATCCAGGTGACGGGCCTGGAAGACTTTCCAATGATTTCTAAAGGTTAACAAGGCCCGCTGGGTACGTTCCCACGCTGCGGGTTCGACGTTTTCCTTTCCTCTGACCAGTACGCGAGCTTCGATATTTGCAGGAGCAACTCTGATTATCTCTTGTGCGAAATAGTCGTCTAACCATGGTCCGATTATGAGGAGTGACCTGGTAGCCTTGGCCAGATCGTTTCTCAGATAGGCCAAAACCCTACCTGACCCAATGCACTTGGAGCTGATTGATGACATCCAGTATCCTTTCTGGCGGAATCGATAGATCTGTTCTGCAGAGATCTGCTACATACTGGTCGAATCTTTTCCTGCCTATCTCCCCTTTGAACTTAGATAAGATGTTTTGGCACTTGGAAAAGGCCCTCTTCATCCTTCCTTCGAAAAGCAATGCTTCAGACATACCGTTGCCACCAGGATTGTTATCTAGGACCATGAGCTGGTGATTGGCCAAATCGAGTTTGGTCACCAGATCTTCTGCCCTAGATTCCACGGCCTCGGCGAGAAAGTACCTCAAGAGATCGCCAGTCAAATGTTCCAGCTCTCTGGAGGTATCCTCATCGTAGTCGTCTATGTCGATCTTTCCGAAGTCCCACTCCCAGCCCAGGGTCCGATATGTAAAGGGAAAGAGGAAAGGGAATTTATCACCGGCTTCCATGGCCAGCTTGAATCTTTCAGTCACTTCATTGAGGGTGACCTTTGTGGAGCGATTCGAGGTGAGGTCTATCTGTGTGTATCCCGTCCACTTCCGAATGTAGTCCCATATACCATATTCAAGGTTACCCTTAGCAGGGTGGTCTGCTTGATCGGGTAGATCAATCATGGCCTGATAGAAACTGAAGCTGCCATCCCAGCTTCCGCGAGTGGTAATCCTATCTGAGATTTCCTTTACCTCGATGCTACTGACGGTGTGCATCCATTTCTCTAGCAAATACTCGCTATCAACGTGTTCCCACTCAGCTTTCTTCCATTTTCCATTGTAATCTACCACTTGGTATGTCTTTTGATAGTGGTTCAAATAAACTGCCTCTGGATGGGCATCTCTATAGATGTATATTGAATCTATGCGGGCTACTTCCTTTCTTCCCTCTTTTAAGGGGATCTTTCCTTCGCTGGCTGTAGCTCGAAAACCCTTGTAGATCCAGAAGGCATCTTGTGTATTTACTAGGGACCCATAGCGATCATTAAATAGTTCGGTGAGATCCTCACGGCTCCGGAATTCTCCGAAGTGATACTTCATGGATCTGGCAAATTCTTGGACATGCTCTCTATTGAGATCATTTTTCCACTCATGATGAGCTATCAGCATGTGCCTCCATCTAATCATCTCCAGGTGCACAGGTATGAGCGTAGGCAGACTACCCTTGAACTGGAAAGCAGCAATAGGGTCTTCAAGTATGCCTAAATCTCGTGGTTTGGCTGACAGCTTTGCTATAACAAGTCCAGGATGGTTAACCCTCCTACCAATTCTGCCCATCCTTTGGAGCATCTCTGATTGACGTGGCGGCAATTCGTCCATGAGGCAGATGTCTAAGTTTTCGATATCTACCCCTAACTCCAGGGCACTGGTTCCTATAATAAGGGTCCCATGTGTATCCTGGTCGTTCATCCTCTTCTCTACCATGCGCCTTTCTTTAGGTGGAAGGTCTGCATCATAAACCACGGCATTATGGCCGTTACTTGCCCTTGCTAACCTATCAGCTAAGCGTTTGCCGCCAAATTTGCTTTGAGTAAAATAGATGGCATTGACGTCAGGTCCTAAAGAAGATCTATCCTCCAAGAAAGATTCAAGTTTGGCGGACCTCTTCCTACCACTTATGCCAGTAATTTTTGCCTGGCCATCTATCAACATTACAACTTTGAGGAGGCCATCAGAGTCCGGTTTCTTTAAAATTTCCGGCACATCCTTTAAATGTATCGGCTCTACCTGTTGCTTTGAAGTCTCGCCTATGTGCATGACCTCTTGGGCCTCATCTGCGGAGATCAATGTTCGGGCAAACGATTCCGCAGAACTGAGGGTAGCAGAGGCTAAGAACACCTTTGGCCTGGGCTTTCCCAGTATGTCCATAGACAGAAATACTCTTTTTAGGAAATAATGGACGTTGGCTCCGAACACCCCATCATACATATGAGCTTCATCAAGCACTATACAGACCATATTTTTTAAGAAATCTTTGTGCTGACTTATCAAACTGAAGTGGGCCTTGTCTAATGTTGCCACACGGATTCGGGCATTCTCAAACTCCTCACTCTTCTCATGTTCTTTCATAGCTTCGTTTGGGTTTTCTTCAGGTCCAGTACCCTGCCAGATGGTCCATGGTATCTGACCCGAAGCCACTTTTATAACTCCAGAATACGCCAAGTCCTTTATGTCACGGCATAAAAGACTCTCTTTTTCTGAGAGATCGGCCAATCTCCCAGCCTGACTCCACATGAGCGCCTGAGTAGGGAAACAGAGAAGCGCAGTTGCGTTTTCATCTCTGAGCAGCTGATCGAAGACCCAGGCCAAGAAACACAGGCTCTTGCCGGAACCAGTAGCAGTAGTCATGATGAAGTTCCTGTCTCTGTTCTCAGAGTAAGCCCTAAAAAAAGATGCTTGGTTGGGAAACAACCCACTGGATTCGGCTTTAGGCTCATAATCTGCTATGAGTTGAGCCATCGACTTGCTCATACCGCAGGAGTTCAGAGAAATGCGCTCAGGAAAAGGTGTCTTAATTTTTATTGCAAATGGATATATTGCACCTGCAAAATGTTTCAGTGCATTACTGGCCACGAGGTCGATGCTTTGTGTCATATGTTCCTCGTTCCAACTGATGATGTTTTAGAGATAAAAGGCTATGTTATTAGATTTGATGTCAACGAAATTCTCCAGGTACACGTTGCGCCTCTGAAGGCACTCGGCTCCACCCCAGTCCCGCCCGGATCTCCGCCCTTCGCCGCCCTCGCCCCGCGCAGCCTGTCGCCTCTCTCGCAGCCGGGCCCGGATCCCTGCCGGCTCCGCCCAGGCTCCCCAGATCTGTGGTAGGCGACAAGGGCGGCACCGAGCTTACGACTCTCGACCCGGAGCTGCTTGATGCACTTGCCCAGGTTCCAAGAATTACCAATAATCTATAAATTATTGGTAATTTATTGGTAACCTGGAAAGTAGCGAGTGTCCCTGTAGCGCCCCTCTTTTCGCAGTTGTCCCGCCTTCTGCATCTTCTGTAGCAGATATCTGGCCTGAGCCTCGTTTGCGCCCAACAACTCCTGGGCATCAGCTCTCCGGATAGACCCGTGCTTCCTCACATAGGCGAGGATCCTCTGCTCTTCTTCGGTGAGCGGCACCTCAACAGGGGTTTTTTGATAGAACTTCACCAGAAACGCCGTCCTCTTATCCTCGAAAAACGGCGCTGGCAACCCCCTCTTTTGCATAGCATCCTGCATGGCATCTATGCCGCTGCCCCTGTTCTCCACCAGTTGCAAGTCTTCCATGAGCTGCACCAGCAGCAGGTTCCTGGTCGACTGACCTTCCTTCAGCTCGTCAACGGTGACACCGCCATAGAGTCCTCCAGGATTCTGGACCTCCAGGCGGTCGGCAAACATTCGCACCTGGATATGGCTGCCGCGCACGAAGTGGCTGTAGTCCCGGTGGGCCACGGCGTTGACTATGGCCTCCCGCAAGGCGACCTCCGGGTACTCGGGAATGTCCTGCCTGGTAACGCCCCGGATGAGGCTGCCCTTGCGCATGCCGGCCATCACGTAGTCTGTGGCATTGTCTATGATCTCCTCGACCATGCCCTCAAACTTGCGGTTATCCAGGAAACGCTCTCCAGAAGGGGCCTCCTCCGACGAATAGAGCCGCAAGAGCGCCCCATTTGGTGGCACGCTTCCTGAAGCCCACCGATTGTGGGAAGAAGTAGGATGTAGTCCCTATGACTATGGCTATTATAGCTGCATTCATGATGCGATCCAACAAGAACCGATTCTTCCAAATCTCTGCCTATATATAGGTGGCACGATCTATCCAATTATCGCGAGCTGAGAATTAAAGGCTCAGAGTCTATAATGCATCTCGCCTGAAGGGAGCCGAAGCCGGTTTTATGCATATTCATATTCTTCAAACTTCGTATTCATAAATTGTCACTTTTCAAATAGGCACCATAGTTATCACGTAAAAACCAATGTTATTAATAACCTATCAATATTATCATCACGTATATGTCTCTTAACCTACCCTATTTTCTTAATCCAGTCGATCCTGCAGAATTTGTTGGCAGAGAAGATATTCTGGATGCATTGATCGCATCTCTCAAGAATGAAAGGTCTAATTCAGTCTATGACATCGAGCTGCTCGGTCCAATCGGGCTCGGCAAGACATCTACCCTCCTGAAGATACGATCTATGGCAACGGACTACCTGACCGTATATATCTCGAGCATCAAATGTGATGAGAATAAATTTATGGACCACTTGCTACAGAACATAGAACGCGAAGCGAGGTCTCGGGATGGTATGTGCATTTCATTCATGGATCTTTCAGCTTCTCTCAGGCTTGGCAACACATCCGGAGATTCTGCGTTCATAGATGCCCTCTCGCGCCTTCCTGATAAGAAAGTGCTTATTCTGCTCGATGATGCCCACAATTTTTCGGTGGAAGCACTCATCGCCCTTAAGTCAGCCGTAAACCAGCTGAGGCTATTGGGGGATGGACATGTCAGGCTTATCCTGGCGTCTACCCACCCACTCACAGAAAGGCTCGTAAAGAGCGGGATGAGTCAGTCTGCTGCATTTCTGTTCTCGTTGGAGTTGAAAAATCTCAGTTTCCAGGAGGCCGCCATTCTTCTAACCCGTCTCTACCCTAAATGGACTAAGAAGAGCCTGGATATTGCCTATTCGCGAACTGACGGTCATCCTGCATTGACCCAGATGTATTCTCAAGCCTACCATAAGCTGGCCAGCTCCGATCAAATGCTCGAACTCTTTGATGTGCCATCACCCAAAGCACCTGATTCACACTCAGATTGGACGGCCTTGGGCGAATATGTCCTGGACATCTCGAAAAAGGTGGGCTTTGTGCAAGTTTCGTTTGAAATAATATCCAAGTGTCATCAATTAGTACGCAATTCTGCGCTCAGGTGGTATGAATCAAGCTGGTTGCAGAAGCCTTCTAGTGCCGAGCTGAAGGTGGTTCTGGTCATAGCCAAGTTGGGTGGTTCGGCTAAATTCAAAGATATAGAGAAAGGTTACGGCAAGAACCCGGCTCCTCAGCTGCAAAGAGCCAGTGAGAAGGGATTGATCGAGCATCGGAGTAGAGGTAGATACGCATTGCCGCATGAGCTATTGGCGGAACCTCTACTGGACAGATACCTCAAGAAAAAAGCGGCCAAAAATTAAATTATTTATGTTCACGCAATATCATTGGCTTATCGGGCAGATCGGTTTTGATAATGGAGATTCGTCTTCCTATGAGCTCATCAGTCAGCTGATTCCCCAGAGCAGTGATCTCAACCTCATCCAATCGGAGCTTGAATTTTCCAAAATCCAATATTTTATAAGGTCCTTCCTCAGAGATATTCGTCAGCGTCCCAATTACATCTCGCCAGATTTGCAGCCTAATAGATTGCATGCCTCAATGGAGATAATATTAGTCTTACAATAATTATTTGAGGGCAGCTTTAACTATCGATAATTTGATATATATAATTGACTGAGTCGTCGCTGTTGGTGTTGATAGAGCGTTCAGTACAACTGAGTTGGTGCGGCATGGAGAGATACGAGGCATCCAGGATGATAATTGAAAGGCTGGAAAAGGGTCCAGCAACACCCAAGCAGCTCTCTGATGAACTTAATATCCCTTATAATACCGTTATCCACAACGTGAGTAAGTTCCTGCCCTGCCTGGGAATAATCATGAAACTTCCCAATGATAAATATGCAATAAAGTGGCTCCTGCCTGAGGAATTTCAGACCAAAAATGCGTATCACCTGCTTCAAAAAAAACTGGTCCGTCCGCCAACCCCGGAAGAGATCTCCGGGCTCATCAAAAGAGATCCAGGAGAATCCAGGAATCTTCTATTCAAATATATCCCCAACTATCGGGAACCCAACCAGGATTTAATCACCTCCTCTGCCCGTACTCTTTTTAAGATTATTGTTGCGGGCAAACTGGATCTGCAATCCAAGAAATATTGGTTTAAAAAGGGAATAGAGAAATTGACGTTTTCTGGTCTGGATCAACAGACCCTCAATGAGATTCTCAAGGATGGAAAATTGCAGGCTGAAGCCACAGGTTACTTGAAAGATTTTCCTGATATGGCCCCAGATATTCAAATTGAAGCGATTGGCCACCAGTTAATTTACCATATCAATCACAGCTCTGAGGCCGGGAAGATGCTCAAGAATTTATCTATTAAAGATCGCGCATCAGAAATTTGCGTGCCTTCCCAACTCGACCGCGAAAGGTATCAAAGATACAGGAGCCTGGTTGCTGATAACAGAGCCTACGCTCTTGGTAAGATCGAAGAGATCGCCCGAAATAGTGCCCCGACACCTGATGTCCTGGAAGACCTTCTGGATTGGCTGAAAATGCCCGGCCCGAAGGACGATATTCTGATTGCCCTCAAGAATTTTTGTCAAAACGGCCTGGAGATAAACAGTATCAATGAGGCAAGCCGGGCAAATATTCGATCCGCTATCCAGGATATAGCCTTTGGATTGGACGGAGAATATGAAGATCCCTCGAAAGAAGGATACATGGCACGAGAATATGCTTTCAGCATTATAGAACTGATTGGATCGGATGATAAGAGCGTCGCGGTCATGGCTAAATATTTCGTTTTTTCCGTTCTGGAAAAGGGTTACACCACAGGCAACTATTTGTTCCGCATTGGCAAATGGCTAGCCAGGGATGCCGAAATTAGAAAAGAGCTATTAGATCGTGCTGAGATGCTGCTCCTGGAAATGCATGACAACAAAATAGCTAATGGATGTAATTGCTTCATGAAATCAATATGAATATTAATGCCAAGCCTTTGGACAATTGTCTCCTCAGGGCATTCTTGGACAGGAAATTTCTATTCCAGTACACAGGGGACTGCACAAAAAGGATGACCATAGATGGACCCCCGTAATGGTCAAAGCTCCTCCCATTTCATACGCCAAGCTGTGGTATGTGTGCCAGGTAGCTCTCTCTCAGCTCCTTCTTATCAATGTGGTCATAGATGTCTATGGCCTCGCGCCTGACATCTCCTCGAAGCTCCTGGATGAATTCCCGTGACATCCCCGCCCGTCTGAGGTGAGTTGTGAACCAGTGCCTGCAGCAGTGCGGGGAGAAATGATCCTCCATGCGTTCTGAACTGGGATTATGTAGTCCCAGCCTCTCGGCTGGTTTGGTCACTGCCAGATAGACACCGTTGCGGTTCAGACGGCCTCCCAGATTGTTTATAAAAAGGGCCGTGGAGTTCTTTTCATTGCGAGTATCCCTCGCCCTGGTCCATCTATGCATTATTAATGCGGCTTCATCATCGAAGAATATGGTCCGGTTGGTCCTCTTGGGTGTGGGCTTGAGCCTTATGCTCTGGTTCAACCAATCGATGTCATCCACATCTAACTTGATGAGCTCATTACGCCTGATGCCTGTTTTTGCCAGCAAAGTTATGATGGCCTTATCACGTACATCTAAAGTCGAATTGATGAGCTTGGCCATCTCTTCTACCGATATGAGTTTGCGCATCTGACCATCATCGTTGTCTTTGTATCTGCGAATATATCGTTTCCGAACGGATGGGACCGGATTCTTATCGACATATCCTTCGTATTCGAGAAATTCATATAAGCCGGCAATCGATGTAAAATAATTTTCAACCGTCTTTAGGCTGACATCGCGATCTTTGCGAAGATACTCCAAAAAATTCCTCAAAATATTTCGATCCACGTTCAACAGGTCAAGATTGCGTTCCTGGAGATATTTGTTATAAATTTTTAATGAGGATATATACCTTCTGAGCGATTCAGGGGACATGCCACGGATCTCGCAATCGGCCCTGTATTGATCCAGGAGTTCGCCGGAGGTATTGATGGCAATATTATTGTCCAAAATCGTGTCATATCGGATTTCGGTCATCCCGACCACCTCCAGCCGCGCTGAGTGGAGGTGACCAATCCGTATTTCTCCAGTTCCTCGAGCTGATTAGATGTCGCTTTCACAAGGTCGGTATCATTGGGATCGATGCCAAGCTCTTCCAGGAGCTTATAGCTATCAACCGTGGCGCCGCGTTTTAAAATTGCTATAAGTTCCTGGTTATACTTCCTCTCGCCCTCGTACTTGTCCTCGACAAATGCTTGATTGCGGTAACGCTTAAGTTCGTTTTCGTATCTCTCCAAAACGATCTTCTTCTGCTTGATGTCGTTTTTTAGCTCTCGGTTCTCACTTCGAAGTTCGCCGATCTCTTTGACAAGCTTACCGCGAGGCATGAAATCGGATTCTTCAGCAAGTTTGCTTTCTACGACCTCAATCACGAATTTCGATAATGGAACTCCTGCCTCTTTAGCCAGGCCATCCCAGCGGGCTTTATCCTCAGCAGAAGGCAAGTAGAGGTACACATAACGTGACTTATCTGGCATTACCATGGGCTCACCTAATTAGAATAATTGCACCCCATGATATATATGCTTTACTAGTAATTAAGTGCGGGGGACGGGAATTGAGCCTGCTAAAGATAACTCGTATTGCTGAAACTATCAGCGGACCGAAACGGGTGCGAGGATTATTATATCTTCAATTACGGAACCATT
>Ga0351897_1011_pt1 | contig 12837 bp, 9 predicted proteins | sample BONcelHT113001C4_FD_206876 | JGI IMG/M metagenome (GOLD analysis project Ga0351897, IMG submission 206876) | Enriched cells from coal bed in the Powder River Basin, Montana, United States - BONCAT cells T11 rep1 HSBNCT.T11.300.1.C4 ... | reverse complement strand
ATATTCTCATGATCCCACGGACCAGGGAGTACCCGGCAGCATATATTATCGAGTTTAAAACGGCTGATGCTCAGCAGAAGAGAGACGTACCATCTGATGCCCTGGCCCAGATTGGAAACAAGGAGTATGAGGCTGCATTGGCCAATGCTGGAGTTCCTCATGAGCGAATAAAACGACTTGGAATTGTCCTGCAGGGAAAAAGGATAGAGGTGCAGACCGGCGGGATAGTGGGTTAGTGAGAGACCCGCTGGTTGATACCTCTACATACCATATCGCTGTATAATTAGAGAGTGAATAAAATCATTGGATATCGTTCATGTGCAGATTAACACAATACATGATGCTTCGTACCGATTCTATACCCCTTCAGTTACCCAATCGATGCCACAAGGTATAATGCATTATGCTCTGTGATTCCCCTGTCAAAAGCAGGAGTATATCCCCCCTCAATAAGACTTACTCCCGGGAGCAGAATCCAAGCCTCAATAAGAAATTCATCTGCAATTTTTAGGTGTTATGATATGTGAGGCAGATTGATTCAAATACATGGATGTAGTCTTTTCACCGATTGATTCTTCAATCACTACAAACCCATGTTTCTGGTAAAAGGATACTTTGTCGTGAACTGCATCTAATGTGATGAATCTGCATGCAGATACTTTATTTAGATAAATTGTAAAGGAAATAGAGAGCATAAGCATGAACCGACCTATATCTTTTCTTTCCCAGTCTTTATGAGTTGCCAACCTGCCAATTTTCATTGCAGGATAGGTTTTGTAGCGATAACCCGGCTTACCGTCCCGTTCTTCTATCTTGTCACCCTGAATGATATCATTAATGAGGGAAAAGTATCCGACAAGAACATCATTCTTATAGTATACGAGATGAGTGCAAGCTGTACATTCCTGCATAGCATCAATAGCATCACGTTTTAAAAAGCGGGTGTAAAGATCATCCCTACATTTAATGGATTGAATATCATGCTCTAAAGTTAGGAGATTAGAGGATAAATCTGAAAATGGTATTTTCCCATCAGGAATCATTAGATCTGCATCTTTCGCGCATATTCCTGAGCCATTTTAATAAGCTCAAGTCCTTCAGGGGTGCATTTTGGATTCTCAAGATTTTTATTAAATTCCTCTAAATCTTTTCCCTTAAGACGGATCCCGAGTCTGATCGGTTCTTCCATTGCCATAATATCATCTTTCAAGACATCTCATATCGGATGTGTATACATACCTAGTACGAAGAAAATAAAACCTTATCGATGCCCTACCATATCAGGTATGAAAAAATATCTGGGGGATGGCAAGATAATTTTTAAATGAATGTCGGAATAAGAAGGTTTCAAAGAGCAGTACCTATCAATGCATGTTCTTTGGGAAAAGACCCTGATGGACAGAGAGTCAGAAACATTATGTGCTTTTAGAGTAAGCATCGAGGTTGCGATGATTTGTTCGTCACCAGTCACCTTCGGAATGAAAAACTACCCATCCCGGTTCACGAAGAATGGATTTTTTAGTCGGAATTGTCTCAGGGTCATGGAAAATACAATGCCCGTGAGCGAATAAGGCTCATTATCAGCGTACTGACTTATTCAAAACCCATACCCTGAAAATCGATTCTACTTCCTATCCTGGTTCCCTAAATGATTGCAGAACTGGATTGGTGTTCCCGGAGATATGTCATTATCGGTGTGACTCGCCTTCCATTGGGAGATTGATTGTAGAATCGGCTTTTGGATCACAACCAATCTGCATGACCCGATAACCGAGATGGGAGAGTGCAGCAGAGAGAGAACTTGTCACAGTTGACTTACCGATTCCGCCTTTACCATAAATAGCAATTTTTTTCATAAGAATACTTTCTCATTAATTCAAGATAATTCAAACCCGGAATGGACTCCAATTAAAAATCTGGCCGTTATACGTGTAACCCTGACGAGATCATCCATTATTTCATCCCTTACCCCAATAGCAACGATACTCAAGGCAGGACAACTTGATTTATTGAGATAAGGGAGGAACTCTACCTGAACGCTAAAGAATTCTAAGAGATTTTCTTTGGTGATAACATCACGGGTATTTCCAAAAACAGGATTTCGGTTGATGATGCACGATCTGAAATTGAGGAACTGGAAAAAAACGGGGTTTTCAATCAGGAAGAGGTTACACGGGTATATCGGGAACTTGGGATACGATAAATTACTCACTAACATTTCCAATCCGAATATATCGGGGTTCATTACATGCCTGATAGGGAAACCGATGTAGATCGAGTATATCTCTTTCAAATTTCTCTTTTCATTCAATAGAAGGTGAAAAAAAATACGGGAATTGAAATTATTGAACTGCCAGTTATGCCTCTCGTTTTCCTGTCAGAATTTCTTCAATAAAAAAAGTGCTTTAAAGCTCTAAATCTAGTTAAACGACTAGTACAAGGCGGTGAGCATGAGGGTTGCATATGAATCAAAGGAGGATAGATTGGGAACGAATACTGTACATTGATAATACTCCCCTCACTTCTTAAAAAAGATGATGACCAATAATACCAGGACGGACCCTATCATCGCAATATCTCCTTCGGTTGCTCTATTGCTTGAGATTGCCTGAACTTCCCTGCCGGCACCAGAATTTCAAACCTCGCTCCCTCCCCTGGGATTCCGCACTCCCGGATGGACAATCCGGTGATTGACAGGATCTCCTTCGCAAGGAATAGCCCGATTCCTGTGTTCTTCCCATACCCATGATCAAAAATCTGAATCTTCTCATCCATTTGAATACCTACACCATCATCTGTGCAGATTATGATCAGTGAATCTTCAACCATCTGACATGAAAACCTGATACAACTGATGTCTCCTCCATGTCTGGCAGCATTCTCCATAAGGGTGCTGAATACCTTCCTCAGGATTGGATCTGCATATACCTCAATCTTTTCAGGAATCTGATTTTCTATCTTTGCTATCTCTGGTGAGATTTCGATTTTTGCAGATTCAATGGTTGGTCGTAATCCCAGCCACCTGCTGGATGCGGTCCCAAAACTCTCATATTCCCGGGTGAATCCAATGATAGATTCGATTCTTCTGTTTGCTTCATATGCGTGGGAGATATATTCTGCCTTTTTTTCGAATTCAGGTGTTTCACGTGCCATATCCAGAAATAATTGTCCGGCGGTCAGCTGATTGAAGATATCATGCCGGGTTAAACTGGTGAGAAGCCGTAGTTTCTGGATTGCCTCACGAAGAGCTTCCTCATCTCTCTTCCTCTCAGAAAGATCGATATCGATACAGAACAACTCCGTATCACCCCCGGATCGGGTTACAATTGCATGACTTGAAAACACTGATACACGGGAGCCGTCTTTTTTCATGAGAGACAACTCTGATGCAGGGATTGGCTGCCCTGTTTCTGCCATGAATGCCATCGCAGATCTGACATCATCCTTCATTTCCGGTGGGATAATAAGATCAACCAGATTCTTACCAAGAGCTTCCTCTGCGGTGTACCCATACAGGTTCATCGAAGCATCATTCCAGTACTGCGTAGTTCCATCCATATTATAGCCCTGTACCGCCACCGAAGGAACATGCTCAAGCAGCATGCGAAACCGCTCTTCACTCTCCTGGAGTGCATCAATCATCCGCATTGCTTCGATCTCGGCAGCAGCTTTCACCGCAATGATATTGATGATCTCCTGCATCGCAGGAGAATGGGTAATAGGATTTCGAAACAGAGCACAGAGAATTCCAATCACTGTCCCTTCTAAATTTCTGAGTGGGGTTCCCACATATCCCCTGATGTTGAGATCAATGAGGTCTTTGCTATCAGGGAAAAGATTAATGGCATTATCAGGATAGAGGCAATATCCCTTGTCTGCAACATTTTCACAGGGAGTACCGGTGAGAGAATAGGAAAAATCAGAGACATACTCTCCGTCAAGAAGCATGGATAATATCTTAACGGTATTTTTATCCGATTGAATCTCCCCTACCATCACACATTCAGCTCCAAGCCATAAACTGATGTTTTTAGTGATTTTATGAAGTGACTCGATTCCGGTTGACCCTACGATACTTCGCACGAGAGTCTGGAACATTAATTCAGAGTTCTTTCGTTCAGATATGTTGCGACAAATACTCATCACTACATGCTGACCATCCCAGATAATTTGTTGCGCCCTGACTTCCATGGGAATGAGCGAACCATCTTTGCATAGATGTTCTGTTTCAAACGAGATATGTCCGTATTTCATCAGATGGGCAATACGATTCAGAGCCAATAGGGCCTCTTTCGGTGAGTCGACTTGATTCACAGTCATGGATAGTATCTCCGGATATGTGTAACCGAGTTGCTCGCAAGCCGTTCTATTGGCTGAGAGGATCCGTCCCTTCTCGTCGTGTATAAAGATCGCGTCACTGGCACTGTCAAACAGGGTCCGATATTTCTCCTCACTCTCCTTCAGTGCTAATTCAACCCGGACCCGGTCGGTGATATCAATGAAAGATTCGATTAATACCTCCTGTCCCCCCAGCGATGTTTTGATAACACTCTTGATGATGGGGATCGATTCCCCTTGTATCGTAAGAAGAATTCGTTCGGAAGAATCAATTGTCTGCCCTAGATTCGAGACCGGACATCTGCCGATCTCAGCAGGACATACAAAGCGGTGGCATATCGAACCGGTAACAGTTTCATTGCTCGCACCGATCATTTCAAGTGCCTTATTATTTGCCTCAATAATGGTGTGAGTCTGTGCATCAATGATAATGATGCCAAATTGCATTGCATGGATGATGGACCGGAACCGCTGTTCACTCTCCAGAATAGACATTCCTGCTACCCTTCGTTCATCCTCAGTTGCAATCGCTCGTGAAATGAATGAGAGGATCTCCAAATCCTGTGGGGATGGTGAATAGATCTCCTGGTATACCACGCAAAGTGACCCCAGAAATTTTTCTCCGATTTTTACCGGGATACCAATATAGGTTTGGAGATTATATTGTCTGACATTCGGGTCTGTTTCTGCATAGGAAGATGTCATAAGATTGGGAATTATTGTAGGCGAACCTCTATTGTTTTGGATAATATCATAACAGATATGACCGTATGGGGTATCAATACGAGAAAAATCCGGCGGAGTATTCCACATCCCAAGGGAACAGAGCATCCCTTCTTCAAGGCGGTTATAGAGGGCACATGTTCCATGCAGCATCTTCCCGGCAAGTCCGGTCAGAATATTGATATTTTCCAGCGGATCAGGAGTGAATGATAAAAATGCGCTATTTAATTCGGATAAACGAATATCTGCCCTTCTGTGTTCGGTAATGTCACGAGCAGTCCCGGCTATCCCGATAAGTATGCCTGATTGGTCATACAGGGGATTAGAAACATTCTCATACTCATGGACTGTTCCATCAGGCATCTGTGTCGATACGAAGCCGGTGGCCGTAGTACCTGTATTGTAGACCTGTTTGTGAATGTTATCAAGATCCTGACACAGGGTAGTTGGGAATTTCAGATCAGCATGGGTTTTGCCAATAATTTGATCGAGATCCAACCCTAGCGCCTTACAAAAACTCCGGTTTGCACTGGTAAACCGGCCAGCCAAATCGTAGCTGTACAGAAAATCCAGGCTGGCATCATTCATCAGCCGGTAGCGCTGCTCACTCTGTTCAAGTGCTTGTTCTGCCCTTCTCCGTAACACTGCATACCGAACCTTGTTTGATAGTTCAGCAAACTGTGACTTTGGTTCACCTCCTTTTTGGATGTAGAAATCAGCTCCTTCGTTGAGAGCTTCAATGACCACCTCTTCCCGGCCTTTTCCGGTAAAGAGGATGAATGGGGTGGCGTTCCCCCCATGTTTCAGATGTTTCAGAAATGCAATCCCATCCATTTGTGGCATATGATAATCAGAGATTATTACATCAAATGTCAGGTCCCTGAGCAGGGGGATAGCTTCATGAGCTCCTCGTGCCGTGGTTACATAGAAATTTCCTGAGTGTTTGAGAAAGATTTCTCCTAATTTAAGGAGATCTGGATCGTCGTCAACATAGAGAACCTGAATTTGATCGGTCATTTCACCTCAACCGGATGAACCCGATACTTCCCCTTCGGCACCAGAATCTCAAACCTTGCTCCCTTCCCTGGCTCTCCGGTCTCCTGAATGGTTATCCCGGTTATATCCAGAATTTCCCGGGAAAGATTAAGCCCAAATCCGGTATGTTGAAAATATTCGCGGTTGAAGATTTTGGATTTATATTCATCTGGTATTCCTACACCATTGTCTTCACACAAGATAGTATATCCCTGTGTTCCCTCAGTCCCGGAGAACCGGATCTCAGTTATCGTATCTCCGTATCGTTTTGCATTATCTATGAGATTGTAAAAAACCTTCTCCATGAGAGGATCTGCAAAAATCTCTACTCCGGATATGAGAGTGTGAATCTGAATTTCTTTGCAATCAATATGTTTTATCATCCGGACGATCATCTTGTAGACATCCTGCCAGATCGGTGAATGGACCCCGATATCCTGGTAATCTCGGGTGAAAGACAACTGCCGTTCAATGTTTTGTGAGGATACGTATGCATTCTCGATATACTCATGTATTTGGGGATTCAATTCGGTATCTTTTACTAACCCGAGGTACCCGAAAATAATCTGTAGCTCATTCCCGATATCATGTCGGGTAATACTTGATAACAGATTGAGCTTATGGTTTGACTGCCGGAGTGCTTCTTCAATCCGTTTGCGTTCGGTCACATCCTGAATGATAGAATGGAGAAATTTTTTCCCTTTCACCATGATGGGACCGCTGAACACTTCTACATCACGGATCTCTCCGCTTTTTTTCCGATGTCGAAATTGGAATACCAATCCTTGCTCCTTTACTGCTTGTGACATGTCTGTTTTGATAGCAGCAGGATCTGCGATATTGATCTCACTAATCAGCATCCGGGTTAATTCCTCCAGGGTATACTCATAGTACCGGACAGCAGCGGCATTTGCATCGACTATCCGGGTGGTCTCAGTATCGATAATGAGCATAACCGCATTGTTTATTTCAAACATATCGTGGTACCGCTTTTCACTCTCTTTCAGGCCTTCCTCTGTCTTTTTACGTTCAGTTATATCCTGGATCTGGACGAGGAATCCGGTAATTGTGTCCGTTTTTTTCCCCAGCGGAGTTATGAACACATCCAGCCAGATCGTTCCTTCCCTGGTGGTAGGATACAGACTGTGGAGTTTTACTTTTTCAAAATCAAATGGTTCCTGGTATTGTACCATCTCCCCCCTGTGAAGTTTCTCCTTATGGCCATCTTTGAGGTTTGGGTCAGCAAATAGAGAAAAATTCTTAATTACCCGGATGTCGTCAATACCAAATAGTTTCAGACAGGCGGGGTTCACGTGTACCAGGTTGCCAGCAGCATCGTACAGTTCTATGGCAATCGGCGACTGATCATATATCGCATGATACCGATTCTCGCTCTCTCTCAGTTCCTGTGCACCCTTTTTGCGTTCTTCAATTTCCTGAACGAGATAATCGTTTGTATCAGATAATTGAGCCGTACGCTCACGAACCTGTTCTTCGAGGCTGTCAAGGGTCTGTTTGAGCTTTTTTTCAGCAGCCTTTCGTTTGGTCAACTCCTTTTTTATCGTTATTATCCAGAGTATTGCAAACAGGATTACGATGAGTAATATGAGTATTCCAATGAGGTATGTCTGTTCGGTGATCTGTTCATGAGTCTGAAAAATCCCCTCGGTTGGTTTCCATGAGTCGAGAATTCTCTGGTATGAACCATCATCTTTGATTTTTTTCAATGCAGCATTAATTTCATTGAGTAGTCTGGTATTTCCTTTTTTTACCGCAAATGAAGAGTTAGAAAATGCAACGGGCTCACCGGTAACTTTGATGTCTCTAATATTGTTTTTCGCAAGAATATACGAGCCCACCCGAAAGTCCACCACAACAGCATCAAGAGACCCTTCATTGAGCTGGTTGAATCCTTCGACAAAGGTGGGGATGACCATTAATTGAATCTGGGGATCTTTTTCTAAAACCTTCTGTGGCAGACCTCCGGATTCGATACCAACCCGTAGTCCGCGAAGATTTACAGGCCCGGATATGCCAAAGGTTTTTGACTGGGTAAAGATGGAAAATTGTGACTCAAGTAAGGTATCTGAAAAGTCATATCTTTTTAGCCGTTCTTCTGTCGGGTTTATCTGAATCAAAGCATCTGCACTGCCCTTTGCAACCAGTGATTGTGCCTCTGTCCAGTTCATGGCTTTAATTTCTACAGGCCTGGAAAGGTGGGGAGTAAGTGCCCAGACGATATCGACATCAACACCTTTAGGGGTAGTTCCATCCAGGAATATGACTGGGGCAATATTCTGGTTTCCAAGAAACAGAAGGGGAGTAGTATAGGAGATTTCACCTGGTGAGGGTGTGGGTGTGGGCTGCGCTGTTGTTGCCCAGGTAGTTACGATGAACATCAAAAACAAGAGGATAAAAAGCGATCTCTTCAATTAACCCACCTGAATTGTTTCATTTTTATGGCATCTGAACAGTACAACCGGCACCGTAATCTCAAAATATCCCCTTGTCCCTCCACTTCATCATTCACCCCATAAAATGCCGTGTGATAGATGGATTCGATAGCCAGAAATAATCGCTGTTTACTTGTATCTGAAAACCCGCCCTGGTATGAACGTCATGAGCAGAGAGAAATCCCGATCAATAATATTTATCGTGTCTCATGGATTTAAATGGTTGTGTACGTATTGTCCATATATTTCATGAGAGTTTAGGATGCTTAATCATCCTTCCTTTTGGGATATCAGTACTCAACACGTATGAATTTCCTTCCTGAATGTAAATCCGTATCAATATTGTGATACACTTTGCATGTGTGATGCAGGTACCTGGACAAATTAATGAAAACTGATTTTCAGAAATACTTATACCCTGACAGGACAAGAACTCGATACATACCATAGAGAGGGGTTCTATGAAAAAAATTGACTTTTTGTCTGTCAGGACGACATTACATCGGTCGATCCAATATAAGATTATGATTCTCGGGGCGGTTGCTATGCTGCTTATTGCCGGAGTGATCATCGGATATTCGGCAAACGCCCTCTACAAAGAAGCATTTGCAAAGGCTGAATATCAGGTTGAAAGCAAAGCTCTGACATTCGGGGCAGAAATGAATGCAGAACTCACAAATCCGCTTTCAATATCAGAAACACTGGCAAAGACAATTGAGGGATGGTATGCCTCAGGCAGTCCTCCTACCCGGACCCAGATGAATAGTATTCTTCAGCAAACGTTGGAAGATAACTCCGGTCTATTTGGGGTGTATGCCGGGTTTGAAGCTGATGCATTTGATAAGAATGATGCAGCCAATAAAAACATCAATGGCGCAGATGAAACCGGGCGGTTTGTCCCGTACTGGTTCCGTGATGGTTCATCTATCAAGATGGAACCGCTCAAAGGGATGGATACTGATGAGTATTATCAGCTGCCCGAAACCACGAAAAAACCCTCAGTAACTGAGCCATACTCCTATAACGCCGGAGGAACCGATGTGATGATGAGCTCCTTAACTGCTCCGATCATAATCAACGGCACGTTCATAGGAATTGCAGGAGTGGATCTTGCACTAACTGCCCTAAATCAGAAGGCAGAAACATTTGAGATGTATGATAACCAGGCTAATCTGCTCCTGCTTTCTAAAGGGGGACTGGTAGTTGGAGAAAACCTGGATGGTGCTGACTGGGTAGGGAAGAATGCGAAGGATCTCCCCCTTAATGAAGTGGGAATTAATAAGGAGAATCTCCCGGCAGCATTAGAAAAAGCACAGGAAGGTGAGATATCGCTCTATACAAAAGAAGGGTATACCAAGACGCTGGTTCCGGTCAGGATCGGAGATTCAGGGGTATACTGGGACATTGTTGTGACGATCCCGGAGGGAGTGATAGGCGCTGAACCATTCGGACAGATTCTCATTCTGCTCATCATTGGGTTAATTCTTGCGATATTTGGAGTCTTCCTCCTCTATCTGGTAGCCAGATCGATAGCCCGCCCTATCCTGGCAGTAACTGCAATGGCAGATCGGTTTGCAGAAGGGGAGATCTCAACGGATCTTATCGTTGCTCAGGAGGATGAGATCGGATCACTGGCGAAATCGTTTAAACGCCTTGGTGAGAGCCTGAAAGGGAAAGAGGAGGCCTCTGCTTCAATAGCACGGGGTGATTTCAACATCGAGATTCCGCTTTCTTCAGAGAGAGATATTCTGGGGCAGGCAATGATTCAGATGAAGGAGGCGATCACCGGTCTGGTCACTTCGGCTGAAGAGATAGCAATGGCAGCAGAAGCAGGAGACCTCACGCAGAGGAGCAATCCGGACCAGTTCCAGGGAGAGTATCGGACGATCATCACCGGTCTGAATAACACCCTTGATTCAATAGTCACGCCGGTGACCGAGGCGATGCGGCTAGCCGGGTCGTATGCGAAGGGTGATTATACTGATCGGATGAGTGAACAGATCTCCGTAAAAGGGGATTTTATAGGATTCAAAGAAGCCCTGAACCAGATTGGCATCCAGGGAAGCAGTGCAATTGGCGGGGTGAAGCGTGAAATCGAGAGCCTCAGCGCCGGGATGGAGGAGACTAACGCCAGTGTTGAGGAAGTATCCAGTACTACAACCATGCTTTCTCAGGGTGCATCCTCTGTTAGTACTCTTGCAGAGCGTAGTGGCCAGAGTATACAGCAGAGCCTGACCGCGATGGAAGATCTCTCAAATACGGTAAGTGCAGTTGCAACTAAGGCAGAACAGGCCTCTGCTATGGCGAAAGAGACCGTTGATCTCTCTGAGCATGGGGTGACTCTTGCCGGGAAAGCAGAGAAGGGAATGGAAGGTATCATGCATTCGGTTAATGAGACCAGTGGTATCATCACTGACATAACCAGCCAGATGGAAGAGATTGGAAAGATCGTGGATGTTATATCAGGGATTGCAGATCAGACCGGACTTCTTGCCCTCAATGCAGCAATCGAAGCAGCACGGGCCGGGGATGCCGGACTCGGGTTTGCGGTTGTTGCCGATGAGGTTAAAGCCCTTGCCCTCGAATCCCAGAAATCTGCAGAAAACATCGCGACGATCATCGGAAACCTGCAGAAAAAGTCAGCGCAGGTATCTGAATCCATGAAGACTTCTGCCACCGAGGTAAAAGCAGGAAACGTTGCAGTCAGCGAGACCCTCTCAGTCTTCAATCAGATTGTACAGGCAATCAATGTTGTTCACGATAATATGACCGAAGTGGCCGGAGCTACCGAAGAGCAGGCGGCAGCTGTCGAAGAGATCACCGCAAGCGTATCAGAGGTCGGCAGTCTGGTTCAACAGACCGCAAAAGAGGCGATTGATTCTGAAGCTGCAACAGAGGAGGTTGCCGCCTCAATTGATCAGATCACCAAAGCAATATCTGATGCCTCCGCATCGATTCAGAATATTTCCGGTGAGATGGGGAAATTTACGGTATCGTGAGGATGAATCACGGGAATATCCATAATCAAAAAAGAGATAGGGCCGGAAATTGACGTTGATGTACCGGGAGCCAGGGGGGCCTCGTTTCTCACCTCTTTTTTTGATCTTCTAACTGGACTGGAGAGATTACATCGGTATCCTGACGTATTATGGACAGATCAGAACCCCCTGTATATGCCCTATCTGCTTCCTTCTGATATAAGAAAACCCACCAACCCCCAAATTTCTCTAACTAATCTGTTTCAGCCATCCGGTTGCACCATAGGATACTACTATTTCAGATTATTGGAACGGCAGACTCGCCCTCCTAATCCAAACCCCCTTATACCAAAACCGAAAAAATATCTGTTTAACCGCTCATATAAGAGCACATGTTTGATCAGTTCCCGACAGCATTTTTAAGGGACCCTCAAGAGTCATATGATCTCGTGATCGGCCAGTGGTTCAAGGGGTTTTTAAAAAGTAAAGAGTCTGAGGAGCTCGAAGAGGAGGAATTAGAATATGCTGAGAAGATCCTCTATGACCTGACCGGGTTTATGCTCTATTACCAGGACTGTACGCCGTCCGAATGGAACGCTGACCGGATAAGGCAATGCTATCTGACCGATTTTCCGCGAAGTCTCTTCCGGGATGATGAGTATATCTATTTTGCTCCCGAAGTGCTCACCTGGTTCTTCCAATACCTTGAGAACACTCAGCTCCTTCCCGGAGCTTTGGATATCGTATGCCTTGTCGATGAGAACCGATATGAATTCTATGAAGAGATGGATGACGTTGATAATTACAGCATGAGGAAAGGGGTCCTCATAACTGCAGATGAGGAGGGGATTGACACCAGTGATGAATATGCCGTATTAGAATGCTTTAAAGATATCGGTAACCGGGAGTTGGACGGATTCGACCCTGATGTGATACAATCGCTCTATTTTATCCTTTCTTCATGGGTCCTCCCTTTTTCTGATTCACGATACACCACTCAGATAGGGTCTGTTCCAAGCGAAGAGATGACAGAGAACATCACTATCCTGGCAGGATTTTTGATCCAGAAGAATCTGGATCCCTGTGCATGGCAGGCATCAGACGTAGTTCAGATTCTTACTGAAGACCTCAACGAATATCCGATGGGACCGGTGAGGAGGAAATTCTTCATACCCGTTCTTCATACATTTTTTTCATTCCTTGCTGGCGAAGGTCTTCACCCCAATGCCCGTGAGATCGCGGATGCTATCCTCCCCCTTCAGGACATGTTTGTATCTGATTCATCGTCAGATATGCTCGGACTCTCCGCA
>Ga0351897_1135_pt1 | contig 12898 bp, 13 predicted proteins | sample BONcelHT113001C4_FD_206876 | JGI IMG/M metagenome (GOLD analysis project Ga0351897, IMG submission 206876) | Enriched cells from coal bed in the Powder River Basin, Montana, United States - BONCAT cells T11 rep1 HSBNCT.T11.300.1.C4 ... | reverse complement strand
GATCACCGGACAATCCTCAATCCTGACCTTCGATATCTGCTGCTTGAAGAGCGAACAATACAACCGCTTCCCGGATTGCCATTCCTTCCGGGTGAGATGTGGACAATTCCTGCCCCGACAGAACCCGGCATAAGCTCTCGGCCAGAGACTCATGAGATAACCCCCTTGGGCAAAAGCCCGGAAGGGCAGGAGAGCAGATAACTCGGAACCGTCCCTGCTAACCCACAGATTCTCCGTCGCTTCCCCCGTTTCATATTCTGCTCCGGTTCAATCGTCTCCCAAATCAGGTGAGAACACTGACGGGCAGCACACGTATAGGTGACCGGTCTCATCCAAACCTCCTGACACTGAAAAACCCGAAATTATACCGTGACCAGTACAGTTCACCCTGGAATTCCCCAGACTCCGGGAACGGTCCGAATGATCCAAAGCCAATCCATTTCCATGACCCATGTCTATATTACAATTGATTGTTGCTCGATTCCTTTAGGTAATATTCTCTTGTATAACGTGGGTCAGTAACCTGAAATGCTGATCAGCACCCCCGGATGAGTTAGGATGGATCACCCACATCCTATTTTCTGAGTGGCTACGCATATCAGAGGTGGTTATATATGTGGTTAAATGATGGGATTCATTGAATCGATGAACTGTGATGACTATTGTTTTCCTGCCGCGATGAGCTGATCTCTCCTCTGTCAAAGCCTAAGAACTTACATGAATTTATGAGAACCATAAACGGTTGCAACCGGTTGCAACAGTAGAAACCTCCCCTTTCTCCTCAATCCCCTTCCATATCAAAAATTTTTTTACACCTGAAAAAACCCAATTGAACCGGATGCAACATTCCCAGCATCATCCATTCAGTAGCCCGGACATCAGGCAGCCCTCATTCAAACAAATATCTCAATTATCGAACTAAAATTAATTTCTAACTGTTCTCCATCAGTTTTATCTATCAGCCTTATACCCTGTTTCACACAACAATAGTATGTCACAAGGAGACCTGGCAAGCAAAGGTTTCAGGACCTCAACACTCCTGAATGATCTGCAGGCCTCCTTTCTCAAAGATGAGATGCGTTCAACATGTCCTCCTACAATCGTTGCCTCTCCTCATCACAAATCGGGAAGACCCTCTGTCTGTGGGAATCTTTCCGGCGTACCTCCTATCGTTTACCACACACTGATCCAACCACACTTCAGCCGGCTGAAATACACAGCCGGTTTTCCTCCTACACACAACACATCAACAAATGAGGATAGTATGCTTATCACAAACACAACCACGAATTACAATGAACGGCAGATTCGCCTTCTTGAATATCTGGACAACCAGGTCAAAGCGGGAAAGAACTTTTTCAAATCAAAGTTTATCGCCAGGGAGATCGGCATGTCACCCAAGGAAGTCGGGACCAACATGGGTATTCTCGCAGAATCATGTACGAAGTTCTCCATCCAGAAATACAGTTACTCAAATAGTACCACCTGGCTGATCACTGCCTCCCAGATATGATCTAATTTTCCTCCTCTTTCTGAACTTGATATAATCCAGGTTTTGCATATAGTTTGATATGTAAAACGTGTCTCTCACTTTCAGCAGAACACAAAGCATCCCTACTTCGGATTCACGCCGGCAACTCAATCTCACCTGCTGCAAGAGGACGGGCACATATCGTTCCTGCATGTACTTCTCTCATTACCTTATCGATCTTTTCTGATGTTTCGTAGGAAAACCATGCCTCGCCACATCGCTCACAAACCCACGCAGGAACATCTTTGATCACGATCACCTGATCCTGAATTCGAGCCATAAATTCAGTCTTCCCCTCTTTCATCTCACCCTTACAAAATTGACATAATCCAGGCTTCATTATTTCACACTCCTGAAACGGTTCTGCGTCCATCGGTCATCCGGATGATATACAGTAACTATTTTGATATGATCATCACAACATGCAACGACCACATGGATTGCTAACTCTTGAAGAAATCCAAGAATGAGGATTGATGGACACGGCATATCATCCCGATACTCTTCTATGATCTCTCCATCTGTCAGGATCGGTAATATATCCTCTGATGAGATGTTCCTCTCAAACATTCTCTCCCGTGCATGGGAGGAAAAAATAATCGACCGAGTGAGAACATGCGTTCTGATTGATGATAATGAGTTCATCTCCTGTCCTCCCAAGTTATGGTCACATCGCTATTAGGCTCAAAATACTGAATACGGGGCGGTGATGCCCATCTATCGCACACGTGAGGAGGAAGATACGGCATATGAATTAAGATAGTCGATACGAGGCCAAATAGTAAATGGTAACATGGTTGTTTAAGTTCTTCCCTCCTCCCCTCTCCTCCTCTGATTAATCCTCTCCCTATTCCTCTCGTAATACCGCTGCTGATTCTCCCGAATTCGTACCCGACGATAATCCCTGCGAGCCTCATCTAGCAACTCCTGCAATCTCACTCGAGCACCGGACAATCCTCAATCCTGACCTTCGATATCTGCTGCTTGAAGAGCGAACAATACAACCGCTTCCCGGATTTCCATTCCTTCCGGGTGAGAACCTTCTGATCCTGCTCTTCGCTGTCATCGATCCAACAGGTGAGCATCCGGTTGAAGACCTGATCATCGCCTGCCCCCTCGACCTTGGCAACCCACCAGACACACCGTTCAGGGATGGTGCATATCTGACCGGTCCGGTCCTTGGAGACGGTGTGATACATGAAATCTTTCTGAAAACTGGTGGTGACTCCTTTGAGAATCTCCTGCATCTGGTTATTATCCGATGACAGGGTAGAGAAGGATAGAAATAGGATGAAAAATCACAGACAAAAACGATCTGATGATTTCAATCAGATTAATATGAGAAATTCGGTGCATTTCAAAAAAAGTCTATGATACCAAATAATCAGGTATCTAGATATGAAAATGCAGAGCATTTTCATGACAATCAATGCCCCAGCCCGGATTTGAACCGGGGACAACCAGATCTTCAGTCTGGCGCTCTTCCAGTCTGAGCTACTGAGGCGCGACTATACATGTAGGGCTGATGGAAATATAAATATTATGTTTTGATCCTGGACCTTGACTCCTTTCATCGTTCCTATTATCTGGTATCCTCACCGATATTTGAGCAATGTTTTTTAAAAAAGGAAAGAAGGGGATTGATGTTGCATCCATCTCAGCAGACATCGCTCTTCGGTCCGCGGCAATAGTTCATCTCACCCATAACGACTTTGACGCAGTCGGTGCAGATGCGGTGCATCGGATCCGGTTCCGCAAAGAAGGGGTTCATACAATTTTCAGTTCTGTTGGAAAATTCCCCATGTACCTGGAAATCATCTCACAAATCGCAGGAAACGGAGATACCCTCAGCATCAGTGATCTCGGGTACCGCAGGGGCGTAGAGCAGCACCTGAGAAAGATCAAGCAACGAGGGTGGCGGATTGAATGGCGTGATCATCACCGGTGGAATGAAGATGAGATCAGCATGGTCCGCAAAATTGTTGATCACCTGCATATCGATACCGGCCGGTGCGCATGCGGAGTCTGCACTGTTGATCTTGCACCTGATGATGTGATCGCTGAAGAGATCGCATTAGTGGTCTGTGACTATGATCTCTGGAAACATAAAGATCCCCGATCCGGAGTACTTGGTCTCGTTTTACAGCGAGAACAGAACCGAGAACATGTCAGGGATATGCTCATGATGGGGGTCTTTGATGATGGGAAGATCAGAACCGAATATCAGGATATCATGAGGGAGATGCAAAAAGTGATGAACCGGACAAAGCGTTCTTCCAGCATTCTCGGGACAAAATATAAACTCGTAATAAGTCCGATGTATGGATATCCAAGTGAGACAGCTGCATTTCTGCGTAAAGAACTAGATTCAGATATTGAAGTCCTGGTATCTGACTCTGGTAAATTTTCGATTCGATCAGTTCCTCCAATAAGTCATCTTATCGCCAAGGAATTTGGTGGCGGCGGGCATCCCCATGCAGCAGGAGGTTTCTTCAGGTTTACTACCTGGGATAAGATACTTCTAAAAATCCTGAAAAAGAACCGATATTTCAAAAAGATATCCGATGTAGCCGAACGCCTAAAATAACATTCATTCAGGGTGATATGCGATTGTGGCGCCATCTACAATCTTTTTCCAATATTCTCCTTCAAGACCTTTGCCAAAGCCCCCGACACTGATCTGATCAGGATCCAGATGCCTGAGAGCTTCTTTAAACCCATCTTTATCGGGATCAAGGATTGCTAACGATGAAATATCGTACTGGTCGATAAGATCCCTGAGCATAGGAATCCGGGTAGTATTCAGAACAATAGTCTTTTGGAATTCAAGAAGCATCTCCTGACTTTTCATATTTCCATCTGGATTGATAAAGAGGGTTTTCCGTGATGCAAGCCGCTCTACATCAATTTGGCAGACTCTGGTGGCATGAAGGATGTGACCAGTTACTTCCTTATCACGCATACTTCTGAGGATTGACGAGTACATATCACAAAAATCTGCATATTGCTCTTCATCAGTTAAGTCCGGGCAGGATGGGATCTGATCCGGGGCCGGGAGGGCTGATCTGACCGGTCCGGCAGTCCGGATCATTGTTTCTGCGTCAGCGATAAAAGAGGAGGGATCTCCATGGCACTCTTCATTTGAACAGGTAATAGCAGATTCAAATCTGGGTAGCATATATGGGCCCCCACCGCAAGGAAAATACACTCGTGCATTTTTTTGAGCGGTAAGTGATGATACCAGTTTGTATGAGATAAGATCTGCTTCAAAGCCCCGGTGTGAACTGATAAACCCGGACAGGGCTAAAATATCCGGTTGTTCAGGCTCTGATCCCAGAGAAATCGTATTAAACCGGATTTTTTTAACCATTCTAATGATCTTATTTATAATATCAACCCCAAAAATGTAGTGATGACCAGTCGTCCTCTGTTAGTCACGTGCGGACTTCCCTATACCAACGGTCCATGCCATCTCGGCCATCTCCGGACATATGTTCCAGCAGATTTCTACGTGCGTTTTATGCGTAGAAAAGGGGAAAAGGTTGTTTTTGTTTGTGGATCTGATAATCATGGAACTCCCATAGTTGTTAGTGCCGAAGCAGAAGGAGTGTCTCCAAGACAGATATCAGAGCGGTATCACTCTCACTTTGCTGAAACATTCAGGCGCATGAATGTATCCTTTGATCACTTTGGGATGACTGACGATCCTGCTACTCATGAGAGAACGAATCATATTGTCAGCAGGCTTATTGAACGAGGCTATGTATATCCGAAGGTAATCCTGCAGGCATATTGCACTAAATGTAAAAAATTCCTTCCTGACCGGTACCTTGAGGGCATCTGCCCGCATTGTAGCAAACCTGCCCGGGGCGATGAGTGTGATCAGGGGTGCGGAAAGCATCTGGAGCCTGGTGAGATCCTGCAGCCAACCTGCGGAATATGTAAAACAAGAGCAGAATTCCGTAAGCAGGAACATTTCTTCTTCAGACTTTCAACATTTCAGGACTATCTGAAAGAATTTTTATCTGAACTCAAGGGAACTGATAATGCCATTAATTATGCCCGTGGCTGGGTGAATGAGGATCTGCGTGACTGGTGTATTACCCGGACCCTTGAATGGGGGGTGAGATTCCCTGGTCATGATGATCTTGTGGTCTATGTATGGGTTGATGCTCCAATCGGATACATCGGATTTACTGAAGAGTGGGCAAAATCTACTGGTGAAGATTGGAAAGATTACTGGTGTGAAGACCGCAGTCGCATAACTCACTTTATCGGACAGGATATTACCTATCATCACTGTGTGTTCTGGCCGGCAATGCTTAAAGGGGCTGGCTATGGGACACCTTATGCGGTTGTCGCATCAGGTATGGTTAAGATTGATGACCATAAATTTTCAAAGTCCAGAGGATATGTTGTCTGGACAAATGATGACTATCTTGACCAGGGATTGCCCAGTGACTACCTGAGATACTATATCCTTACCTATACTAGCCATACCAAAGAGATGAACTTCTCATGGAAGCTGTTTTTGGAACGGGTGAATAGTGAAGTGGTAAATACACTCGGCAATTTTGTATACCGGTCTCTTCATCTATCACATAAACAATTTGGTGGAATTCCTGATGCACCGGTTGAAGACGAGGTGACTGCCAGAATCCATGAGACTATTGAGATTGTCACTGGATTAGTTGAGTCGTACGACTTTAAAGGGGCGATTGATGCGATTCTGGCTCTTGCTGCATATGGAAATAATTATATTCAGGTTCGCGAACCCTGGAAACTTGCAAAGACTGATCTTACCTCAATGGCTCAGGTGATGAGAAACTGTCTTCAGATAGCAAAAGCTTTGACACTTCTGATTGAACCCGTGATGCCTGACTGTGCCGCAAGTCTCTGGAAGCAGTTAGGGATGGCAAAACCTATGGAATCTGTAGGATTTCAGGAGGGTCTTGTTCATCTGACGCCAGGTCCTCTTCCTGCTCCTTCAATCATCTTTGAGAAACTTGATGAGAAAAAAATTGATGAATTTGATGCCGCTCTCAGGCAGAGAATTGACGCTCTGACTGCAGTTCCTGATACCAGTATAAGCATAGAAGAATTTTCAAAAGTTGAGCTGAAAATCGGAAAAGTACTTGTGGCGGAATCAGTTCCAAAATCTTCCAAATTACTAAAACTCCAGGTAGGGTTCGGTACAGAAACCCGACAAATTGTCAGTGGTATCGCTCAGTTCTACTCCCCGGATGAGCTGGTTGGAAAAGATGTGGTTGTGGTAATGAATCTGAAACCAGCAAAAATCTTTGGCATTGAGAGTAATGGAATGATCCTTGCAGCAGGGGATGAAGCCTCGCTTTTAGTTCCACTTCGAGGCGTTGAACCAGGGACGAAAATTCGATAACCCTGGTTAATCTGTTTTTTTCAGCAGGTTCAGGTTCTGAATCATTCGCTCTTTTAGTTCTGGAATTTCTTCAAGACTGATTGCTGTTTTAAGCGGTGTTATTCCTCTGTTATCATGAATCACTGCAAGACCATCAGATGCGATGCCCCGGGTATAGGGATGTTCATCACCAAGCAGCTGAATCCATGTGTCCAGGGCATCATTACTTTTCAATGCCCATAGCGCTTTAGCGGCCATATACCGTACGTGGTCTTTTTCATCATGGCATGTCTGAATTAAATCAGGCACTGAATCATCCGATTGTATCATACTAAGCGCTTCAGCTACACGATATCTGACTCTCCAGTCATGATCCTGAAGAAGTGGAATCAGAACCGGTAATGCTTTGTTTCCAAGTTCTGCGATCTTTTGTGTATACATTGCCCGCTGCTTTTTCTCAGGATTGTAAAGTCCTGCGATAAGTACCGCAATGTCGTTTGTTTCTGATGAAGGCATAAAAAAAGTTAGTAGGTTGAGGAATATCCGACGGATTGCGCAAGGTCGAATAATCCCCTCATCTGCGTTCTCTGATCGTCATATATTTTGGTTGTGGTATTGGAGTTTACGGTTTCCTTATCGTAGGTCTCAAAGTTGGTTGTCATACCGACTTCCGCTGAACCGGTGGCCAGTTTATCTTTGGTGTCAGTGTCAAGACCCTGTGCATCAAAGCTGTACCGCAGGCTTACTGGAACCTTTGAGTTATCAGATATAGATCTTCCCCCCATCTGGGTAACTGCAGCAACCTCTTCTACATTCATCAGACTGCCCGCACTAACGGATCCCCCGAACCCTGCAACTCCGGTATCTCCTCCGGATGCAAAGACACACTTCATAACCCCGTTTTCGGTTGAGTTTGCTCTACCATATTGAGATATCGTCCCCTGTTCATCCCAGAGCATGAGACCATTTTGACTTTCATCAGCCTGGTAGTTTACGGTGTGTCTCGCTGCAAGATTGTCCATACCTGCAGATGCGTTCGAACCATCCATACTATACTCTTTGGTATACCGGGTTGACCCGGCTACCGCCATCGTATCTTCCCGATAGGTGATATCCGTCCTTACTTCATTACTTTGTAATGTTGAGGACTTGACATTACCTTCCGGCGTATTTGTCTGCTCCCACTCCATTTCATGTTGGACCATCATGGTCCCTATACAGGTTGCATCAATAGTTGATGTGATTCCTGTTTCGTCATAGAGTGCGGATGTTGGCCTTATTGCTACCGAGAATCCCGGCAGAAGGAGGAGGCTAACCATGAGCAGAGCAAAGAATCTGCCCAATTCTCTGTTATTCATTCTGATCTACCCCATTAGATGTCTGACCATCCAACCCCGAATTATGATTGGTTACGAACAATTTGTTTGTGATCTATATATGTCTTCCTCATTAACTTCGAGAAAATCTCTGTTTTTTGAAAAAAAAGATTAATCACTGGCTAGAATGTGTTGCCTAATGAGATATAATTTATTTTCAATGAAAAAGATTCGAGTTTTTTTTGAATAACCCCATCTGAATTTGTAAATATGTACGAAAAAAGTATCCTCTTTTTAGGCGCAAGTATGTAAATCGCGCTCTCGTTTTAGAAAATCCAGTAGAAATAAGGGGGTTATAATGGTACCAGATATCATGCAATAGTAGCGGGCTAAATTTTTTGAATCCTTGAATCTTCTTTTATTGCGATGCTCTAATAAAATATTTATATCAAAAAATTTTGATAATCTGGCCCCTTTCTTAACATTTAACGCTAAATCTCCGTATTAATATAAGATAAATATTTTATAATGCGATTTTTAAAAATCCGGATATGAAAATTTAAGCAGCCCAATTATCCTTAGGGTGTCTTACAGACTGTATGAAAAAATGGTTCCAAATTCTAATTGTTATGATGAGAAAAAAAGGATGATGCTTGTATATATCCGATTACGCGAGGTAATCAGCAGCTTTTGGCATCTCTTCTTTAAGGCCCTTGCGCTTTCGGATCTCAAGAACTACATCTTTAACCAGGCCTGCAGGAATAAGTTCGAATCCTGCGAACTCTGAGTTCCACATGGCCCGGCCTTCAGTAGCTGATCTGACATCTCCGGCAAATCCAAAGAGTTCAGCAACAGGTGCCTTACCGATGACGGTGATGGTGTCTCCTTCACTGGTCATGTCAAAGACCTGACCACGCCGGCTCTGGATCTGAGCAGTCGCCCCTCCCATGTAATCCTGTGGGACAGTAATGTGGAGTTTCTGAATTGGTTCAAGAAGTGAGTCTCCACCAAGGAGAAGACCTGCTTTGATAGCACTTCTGACAGCCGGAATAACCTGTGCAGGGCCACGGTGAATGGCATCCTCGTGCAGTTTAACATCAACCAGTTTCATAAGAAGATTCTGAACTGGTTCATCTGCAAGCGGACCACCATCAAGTGCTTCATGAATACCCTCGATGATGAGTTCCATCGTTTCGTTCAGGTACTGGATACCCTTGGTCATGTCAAGGAGCATGTTGGTGCCATAGATATCTTTGACACTTTTTGCTTCGTCTTTCCCAAACCCGGCTTTTACCATTGCATCTCTTCTTTCAAGCTGCTCCTGTCTCATTGAGATCTCATGGCCTTTGATGAGCTCAACGACATGGTCTGGCATTGGTTCTAAGGTGAAATAGAATCTGTTGTGACGGTTTGGAGACTTTCCTTCAACTGGGCTCTCAAGTTTGTTTACGATCGTTTCACGGTATACCACAATTGGTTCTGACGTGACGATATCAACATTCTTATCCCGTTTAATTCGGCCGGTGATGATCTCAAGGTGAAGTTCTCCCATCCCTGCGATCAGGTGTTCTCCGGTCTCTTCGTTGATATTGACGCGAAGTGTTGGATCTTCCTTAGCAACCTGCCTGAGCACGTCGACCAGTTTTGGCAGATCCTTCATGTTCTTTGCTTCAACAGCAACGGTAACAACCGGCTCACTGTAGTGTTCAAGTGATTCGAACGAGGCCATCTCCATCAGACTTGATACTGTGGATCCTACGACTGCGTCCTTCAGACCGGTTACTGCTGCAATGTTCCCTGCGAAAAGTTCGGGAACCTCAACACGGGTCGGGCCCATAAAGATACCAACCTGTTGAAGCCGGTTCACCTTTTTTGCAGTTCCCATGACATATACTTCATCTCCTCTGCTGAGTTTACCGCCGAACAGACGTCCGGTGGCTACTTCTCCGGCATGAGGATCAAAGGAAATATCAGTGACCATCAGACAGGTAGGTGCATTTGGATCACAGGTCAGCATCCCTTTCCCTTCAGGAGAGTTAACATCACCGTGCCAGATAACGCCTACACGACGCTTCTGAGCTTCTTTTGGATTAGGCAGGAATGTAACAACCATATCCAAAATAACATCACAGAGTGGGCTTTTCTTGGCAAGGGCTTTCATCTCTCCCTTTTTACAGTGTTCATACACATCCTTGAAAGAAATCCCACTCTTCTTCATAAACGGAGCTGATACTGCCCAGTTATAGAGAGCAGATCCAAAGGCTACTGTACCAAGGGCTGCATCGAGTTTCCACCCATTGTTGTACATCTCCTCGTTCATGCCCTTGATCAGCTTGTTGACCTTATCGATCACTTTTCCAAGCCTGATCTGCATCTCCAGTTCGTCAACCTGCAGCTCGTTGATGAGCCGGTCAACCTTGTTGATGAAGAGAACCGGCTTAACACGCTCTTTAAGCGCTTGCCGGAGTACCGTCTCTGTCTGTGGCATCGTACCTTCGACAGCATCTACCAGCACAACGGCACCGTCTACTGCACGCATTGCACGGGTAACATCTCCACCAAAGTCCACGTGACCGGGAGTATCGATCATATTGATCAGATATTCTTTCCCACCGTATTCGTGGACCATAGAGACGTTTGATGCATCGATGGTAATACCACGTGCCTGTTCTTCTGCGTCAGAATCCATCCAGCAGGCTCTTCCTGCCAGTTCTTCGCTGATAATGCCTGCACCTGCCAGGAGGTTATCAGACATGGTCGTCTTCCCGTGATCAATGTGGGCAACGATACCAATGTTTCTGATATGTTCCGGCTGGTTCATGAGCTGCGTGACGCGCTCAACCGTCTTCTTCCCTCGGCTCATAATATTCCTGGAATTGTGTGAAAAAAGTATTGAGAAGTATGTCTAACGTGCCGACTTGGCAACACGCTCTCTCTCTTCCCGCTTCCCAACAGAGTAACACTTTGGATCTCCGTTTGCGGCAGCGATGAGTTCCTCAGCAAGGGCAATTGCTACCGGCTTCTTCTTCTTATGAGAAGCAGAATAGACACCTGCACCAATAAAACCTACTGCGGTATTTACTCTGCGCATAGGTGCGGTATCGACTGACTTTGGGACGTTAATCCCTCCATACTTCAGTCTGACCGATTCCTCACGCGGCCCTGAGTTGGCAACCGCGTCACAGAGGACTTCGACCGGATTTTTCTTGGTCTTCTTGTGAACGATCTCAAAGGCTTCTTTGACGATACGAATCGCAAGGGTCTTCTTCCCGGTATTGACCTCAGTACGCATCAGTTGGTTAATCAACCGCTCAACGATGAGCATATGTGATTTGTTAAACTCCTGTCTGGTAAGTCTGCCACATGAATGCGGCACCATCATCGAGGTAAGATTAACATACCGTGCGATACCTGGATCCTTAATATTGACCTCAGTCACGTCCCACTTGTTAAAAAGGAGTCGTGCCGGGGCCGGCGCTGATTCTTCACTCATCACGTTCACCTGCGCGGCTTCTCCTTCCTACCGATGACAAGTTCATGAAGACAGACATTGTTCACCTTTGTGACCACAAATCTGACTCCCGGAATATCACCCATAGAACGACCAAGACGGCCGCCGATGCCTTCAATTTCGACTTCATCGTGCTCATCAATAAAGTTGATTGCACCGTCTCCAACTGCAAAAGCAGAGACCTGACGACCATTCTTAATCAGTTGAACTCTGACACACTTCCGAATAGCTGAGTTTGGCTGTTTTGCTTCAACTCCTATCTTTTCAAGAACTATGCCGCGTCCTTGTGGCGCGCCTTCAAGAGGATCTGCTTTTAACTTCAGGCCCCCGGCTGTCCGGGCGAAATGCGGATCGCTCCAGCGAAACCTGTGCCAGTCGCGCTTTAACTTCCGTGCTGCGAATTTTCCCTGTCCCATTACATCACTCTGTAAAACTTCGATGAGAACTACCTGGTATCGGTGAGGTTTTGTCCAAATGCACGACAGATGCGTATTACCGTGCCAAGTTTGAAACCTGTCTGTATACGTTACCCCTACTGCAATATAATAGTTGTATTCCCGTCTAACATAATGATATGCAGATCAGGCTTTACAAGGAAGTCTCCTTCGATGCAAGTCATCGCCTCCTCCACTACCGGGGAAAGTGTCATAACCTGCACGGTCACCGGTGGAAGGTTGAGATATGGATATCAGGTGAGACTGATGAACAGACAAACATTCTGGTAGACTATAATGACATCAAATCTGTGGTAAACCGGTATGATCACCAGATTATTCTGAATGAATCAGACCCGATGGTTCCTCGGATTGAGGAATTTCATCCGGTAATTACGACCCCGGGAGATCCAACAAGCGAACTTCTGGCAGTATTGATCAGGGATGCCATTGAATCCGAATATTCAACTGTGAACCGAAAAATCCGGGTTGATACTATCAGAGTCTGGGAATCTCCGACCTGTTTTGCTGAGATTAATGCATGAAGATAGAAGAAATTTTTACCAGCATTCAGGGTGAAGGCGCGTTTTGTGGGTACCCTACATTGTTTATCCGGTTATCTGGTTGCAATCTTCGGTGTGCATATTGTGATACACCTAACGCGCAGATCGGTGGTGGGAGAGAGGTAGATCCTCTTTTGGTTGCAGAGGAAGTCTTCAGGTCAGGGGT
>Ga0351897_1133_pt1 | contig 13094 bp, 7 predicted proteins | sample BONcelHT113001C4_FD_206876 | JGI IMG/M metagenome (GOLD analysis project Ga0351897, IMG submission 206876) | Enriched cells from coal bed in the Powder River Basin, Montana, United States - BONCAT cells T11 rep1 HSBNCT.T11.300.1.C4 ... | reverse complement strand
AGTCATGTGAGCATGATGAGCAATGGAACGTCTCTGAGATAAGCTCCTACACCAGATGGAGGCCAAGGGCCGATCTGCTGGCAAGCCAAAGCCTTGATCGGGATTTCGTGCTAGAGCTGGACAACTTCGGAGTTGGTCACCTGCGCTTTGGGGATGGGAATTTAGGAAGAATGCCTGAGGCAGGAACTGAGATGCAGGCCTTCTATCGAATTGGAAACGGCAAGGACGGAAATGTCGGCCAGGACATGATCCGCGGCCTGGTGATCTCGGGCACGATGCTGAGCGGACTAGTGCTCCTGCCCAGAAATCCGCTGCCTGCATCAGGCGGCACGGACCCCGAGAAGATGGAAGAAGCAAAGCTACGCGCACCCTATGCCTTCAGAAAAGAGCTGAAGCGAGCCATAACTGCCGAGGACTATTCAGAGCTGGCCGAAAAACATTCTGCGGTTCAAAAGGCAGCCACTGCCATTCGCTGGACAGGAAGCTGGTATGAGGTCAGCGTGGCAATCGATCCCAAAGGCCGGGTCGAGTCTGATGAGAGCCTCAGGAAGGAGATTTTTGGTCATCTTTTCCCCTACTGTCGCATGGGCCATGAGCTAAAGGTCCGATCCGCAAACTACGTTCCCCTGTACCTTGAGATGTTGATCTGTGTGCATCCTGATTATATCAAAGGCCACCTTCGAAGGGATTTGATAGACTTATTGAGCAACAGAGTCCTGGAAGATGGCAGATTGGGCTTCTTTCATCCCGACAATCTCACCTTTGGCCAGAGTATTCGGCTCAGCCGCATTATCTCCACCGCTCAGTCGGTGGATGGCGTTGCCAGCGTTTCTATCCTGAGAATGCACCGTCTGGAGTTCAAGGACCTTGACATAGGGAATTCGGATACAGGAAATTCGAACGAAGAGAATGAGGATGCAAAGACCTCATCCAATGATTGGGATGAAGCTATTCTAACAGGTGAGCTGAAGCTTGGCCCCATGGAGATTGCCAGGCTTGATAATGATCCAAGCTTTCCGGAGAACGGGCAACTACTGCTGAAATTAGAGGGTGGAAGGTGATGACGGTGATCAATGCAAAAGAGTGCTGCAAAGGCACGGAAAGGGTGACACCATCTCCCGTCGAGAACCGGCCGGGTCTGGAGTCTCTGTCCTACCGAATAGGCACCCATGGTTCATTTCTGGCGACCATGAAGGCAAGCCTCTCGGATATATCAGTGGAGGATGAGGCGGGCAATAGCATTCGCCTCAGAAATGGCCTTAGAACTCGGGAGCCAGATGATTTCTCTATAGCCCTGCTGGACTCCTGGGCTGCGGTAGGAGACGTCCTGACATTCTATCAAGAGAGAATTGCCAATGAAGGTTTCCTGAGAACGTTTAAAGAGCGACGTTCCGTACTGGAGCTGAGCCGCCTGATTGGATATACTATCAAGCCGGGTTTATCTGCCAGCACGGACCTGGCTTTCAGCCTGGATAAGGAATTCAGCCAGAATATCGAGGCGGGCGTGAAAGCCCAGAGTCTTCCCCAGCCGGGCGAGCAGGCTCAGATCTTTGAGACGTCAGAGGACCTGAAAGCGAACTGGAAATACAATGAGATCAAGCCCCGCCAGACGAGGCCCATATTCCTCACCTGGGAGACTGTGCTGAGCAGGCTGCCCTTTGTGCTCTACTTCAAGGGCATCGACACCAAGCTGACATCAGGCCAGGCGCTCTTGTTCGACTGCGGCGAAGGAGAAGGACAGCAGATCATCCGCTTCATCAGATCGGTGGAGATTCTGAGGAAGGAGGGGCTGACAAAAGTAATCGTCAGGGAGATGGATGCAGATTACACACCAGTATTGTATCTGGGAAAGAAAATAAGCAACGGCGGTTCTCCGGCAGTTAGAATGGCGGCTGGAAATGAGAATCTCAATGCCATGGCTAATTCGCCGATAGATGCAACCAGGTCTCGAATTGGTGTTCTTGGAGCCGGGACTAAAGCCAAGGCTGAGGTGATATCTGCACCATCCAGGAAGGATATGTTCATAGAGGCGATTAAAGAAAGATGGCGGCCGAAAACCTCACACAAATATCCTGCAGCGCAAGCAGAATCACCAAGAATGACTGATGCTGAAACAAGAGTTGCAGACAGCTCAAACGGAGGTATTGATGAAGCGATAGCGATCTCTGTGGTCCCTAGGCCCCAGGAAGAGATCAGGGTTTATGCAATGAGGCTGAAGGCATCGCTATTTGGAAGCAGTTCTCCTATACCTGCTAATATTACTGGCGGTAATGTAACTTTTGACAAAGATCATGAGCTCTCTCCTATTGAGTCGGCTGACGTAATATGGCTCGACAACAGTTATGATATATTGCAAAAAAGCTGGATAGTAATTCAATGTCTTGGATCCACATATGTCTCCAGGGCAAAGAAGGTCGAGCCCTCTATTTCCATCGCAAGATACAGAATGTCTGGAAAGACTACCCGAATAGTGGTTGAAGGTTTCGACTTAACGTCTCAAGTAAAGTCTCAGGATTTGCCTAAATTCGCCGCGGTTCGAAGTTCAGTAGTCTACGCCCAAAGTGAAGATCTCACCGAGATTCTAGCCGAGGAACCACTGATTACTGACGTTTTCGGTAAATCCATAGAGCTGGATGGATATTACAGCGGACTTGACGCTGGGAGATCAATGATACTATCCGGCCAGGCTCAGGAGGGCGATGAGGCCGCTGGACTTTATAGAGCAGAGAAAATATTCTTGGCTGGAATAGAGCACGGGCTCAAGGCCTTGGAATTTGGAGACCCCTTCCCTGAGATAGCAATTGAAAAATCTTATGAGTTTAGCGCGGGAGGCAAATCGTATGTGTTGAGGTGGGATAAAATTCCAGGAGATGATAGCAATAGACTCAAAGAATTCATTCTAGCACTTGGTCCACTACTTTATGATTGGGTAAACAATGCAAGAATTAAGAAAACCGATGGCAACACCATCAAAGTATCTGATACAGATAAATCCATTTCATTAAAGCTTAACGACAATGCAATTGAAGTAAATACAGAACCAGTGGCTAAGAGTACCTCATACCATTATACAATCTCAATACTCAACCGAAAAAGGTTTGCAGAGGAGCTCTTCGATGACATGCCTGGACTACAGCCCAGCGAGGATAACCGGATATCCTCCCGAATATGGATAGATATATTCCAAATAAAGGAGACAGGGAATGGTGAGAAAAAGATCGAGGTAAGGAATATAAAGTCCCTCACTGATAAAAAATTATTGCAGGAAAGCGATAAAATAACTCTGGAAAAAAAGGAATTATTTTCCGAGGAAGAGGAGGGATTGCTCTATCTTCTCATGAGAGATCGCCTGGACAACGTAACCTATCTATCGAACCTGATCTCACTTCCGCTTCCATCCAATGAATCTAAAACTAATATAGATCTCCTTCCCCCTCCATTCATAGAAGATGTGGAATCAAAAACCGAAAAGGACATTCAGACCAAGCAGGATAAAAGCTATTTGAAGATAAAGATAAGAAACATTGGGGTATATTTAAAAAAATACCCTGGGAAAGAAGAAAAAGTGTGGATCTCTGCATATGATGAAACCATGACACAGATCTATCCTTCTGAGAAAGATAAAAAGGAAATCGAGGTGTTTAACTGGAATAACATTTCAAGGGAAAATCTAGGAAAAGTAAAAGAACTCCGAGAATTTATATCAAATAAATTTAGTATTAATTGGCTAATGGGGGAAGGTGTAAACGTAGACTTTCCAACTGATCAGAATAAGGTGATCAAATTCTCTCATGAAAGAACAGGATTCATTTCACTAACACTTTCTTCTGAAGCAACTACAGTAAGCATGTCAATCAATGACGAGGAAGCTTATAGATTCATAGCGAAGGAAATAGGAGGTAAGCTAAACATATACGAACCTGAGAATGAGATTGAGATCGAAAAGCTCACCGATCTGTCCATACCGGTAGAATCATTGCCCAAGATAGTATATATTGTACTCAGTAAATATAGCGATGCCACCATAAGAACGAGTAAGCGTAAGTTCGAACTGTACTCCAACCTCGCCGTTGTGGATCCGCAGATCCTTCTGCCCGGAGATAGTCCCCATACCATCCTCAGATTTACCAAGCCGCTCAAACACGTTTACCTGAGAGATACCGTGAAGCTCTATGGCAATATCGTCCGGGCCACGCACGGGGAGACGAGAAAGGAGATACTGGGCAGCGGCGATGCGAGAATCCCACTCCAGGAGCTGCGCTTGCGCCAGTTCCCGCTCACCTATCTCCCTTCGCCTGTCCCCAGTGGGGCCAAGAGTACTCTGGTGGTAAGGGTGGATGGCTTGAAATGGCATGAGACAGACAGCCCGGTGGGGCTGGAGCCTGATGATAGAAAATACATCTTGAGAAATGATGATTCAGGGAAGACCAAGTTGATCTTCGGCAACGGAGTGGAAGGGTCCCGTCTTCCCACCGGCTTTGAAAATGCAGCGGCCGTTTACCGAACCGGCTTAGGGAAGCCCGGCAATATGGGGCCAAAGAGAATTACTCTGCTGGTGACCCGGCCTCTGGGAGTTAAGGGCGTCACTAATCCCCTGCCCGCCACCGGAGGAGCGGATTCCGAGGGCCTGGACCATGCCAGGAGGAACGCTCCGCTGGCTGTAATGGCCCTGGACAGGCTGGTTTCTGTCAGAGACTACGAGGACTTCGCCAGGAACTTTGCCGGCATTGGCAAAGCATCGGCCATTCGCCTCTCCGATGGCAGCCGCACCGTGGTCCATGTCAGCGTGGCAGGATCTGATGATATTCCCATCGATAAGGATTCCGATCTGTTCAATAACCTCTACTTGGCCCTGAAGGAGAAGGGCGATCCTCATCAGCCCGTAATGCTGGATATCTGCGAAAAGATGCTCCTCCTCATGCGCGCCGGCGTCAAAATACTTCCCGACTATCAGTGGTCGCTGGTGGAAAAGAAGATCCGATCTGCTTTGCTGGATGCCTTCGGCTTCGACAGACGAGAACCGGGACAGGGAGTCATGCCAAGCGAGGTTATCATAGTCATACAAAGAGTTGCAGGCGTGGACTATGTAGATCTCGACTTCCTGGATTCTGTTTCTCAGTCCCAGACCTTCGATCCGGAGGCCCTGAACAAGAAGATCAAAGGACTGATGGGCTCAGATGTTTCAGTTGAAGGGGAGAATTGGGAAGAGCCACCAATGATGGTGCAGGCCGGGATGGCAGAGATTCAAAGGATTCATGTGATTGGAAAGAGCGAAGCCGAATTGCCGCTGGAAGCTATGAAGGCCTCTGTCGCATCCATGTATCAGATGACTGTGAAGGACCTGGAATTTTTGAATCCAATCTTAAAAACTTCCACATCTCTGAACGAGGGCGATGAGCTTGCAATATGGCCTCGACTGAATCCTGCTCAGATAGCCTTCCTGAGCCAGGACATTCCTGAGGCAGTGGTCCTGAAGGAGGTGATCTGATGGATAAGAGTCCGGACAGACTTTATGAGTTGCTGCCCTATATATATCGCAAGAAGGATATTGAGCAGGGCTACCCGCTTAAAGCTATTCTCAGGACCATCAATGAGCAGGCTGATTTGATAGAGGAGGACATAGAGCAGCTTTATGCCAACTGGTTCATAGAGACCTGCGATGATTGGACGGTGGCCTATCTTGGAGACCTGATAGGCTACAGGCTGGTGGAAGAGGCAGGAACGCCTGGAGAATTTGAGTCTCTGCAAGGCAGAACAAGAAATAGAGTCCTGATTCCCAGAAGAGAGGTGGCCAACACCATAAGATATCGCAGGAAGAAAGGAACCTTAGCTCTTCTGGAGCTTCTAGCCAACGATGTTGCCGGCTGGCCGGCCAGGGCAGTGGAGTTTCGGTCTCTACTGAGCTTCTGTCAATCGCTCAATCACCTTATGCCGTCGAAGGGAAGAGTGGCCGATCTGAGAAATGTCGATGCCCTGGAGAGGCTTGACGGCCCCTTCGACGAGATGGCCCATACCGTGGACGTTCGAAGGATCTCTTCCTCATGGATTCAGGGGAAATACAATATTCCTGAGGTAGGGGTTTACATATGGCCTTTGAAGATCTATTCGGTAACATGCACGCCTGCCTGCCTGCCTGAAAACCAGGACTGCAATGACTGCTATACCTTCAGTGTCCTGGGAAAAGACAGTCCCCTATTTATCAGGCCGGAGCCTGAAGAGAGTCCCACGCAAATAGCAGGAGAGAATAACCTGCCCGCTCCCCTTAGCAGAAGATCTCTTTTAGCCGGAATAAAAGAATACTATGGGGTGGGTAAGAGTTTTCAAATCTGGAGTGGCAATCCCAAGGTTCCGGTGCCGCCAGATAAAATTCAAGTTGCAGACCTTGGAAAATGGAAACAGCCGTCAGGAGAAAAAGTCGCTGTCGATCCAGAGCTGGGCCGGTTGGTCTTAGGTGCCAAATACAAACCCAAGAATGGAGTGTTTGTATCCTATAATTACGGATTTAGCGATGATTTAGGTGGGGGCGAATATGACCTGGCCACATCCCAGCCCGCAGGAGCAAAGCTCTACAGGGTGGGCGAAGGAGAGGAATTTAAAAATATAAGCAGGGCTCTGGCCCGGTGGAAGGAAGATGATCCAAAGGACGCAGTCATCGAAATTACTGATAGTAGAGTCTATGAGCCGGAGCCCAGCTCTCCAGGCTTGGGAGAGTACGAGGCTGTCGAAAAACGAATTGATATCAAGCTTGGCGAGAGCATAAGCCATCAGAGCCTGCAGATCCGAGCGGCAAGCTCGGCCAGACCCATCATCAGGCTGGTGGATCTGCGTGTCAGCGCCAGAGACTTCATGACTGTTACAGGAGAGAAGGGAAGCAGATTCGTCCTGGATGGCTTCATGGTCACAAATCACGGAATCAGAATCAGCGGCCAGATGAAAAGGGTGACGATACGCCACTGCACCATGGTTCCTGGAATTGCTCCCTTGCGCCTGGATAATCTCAAAGATGAAGATGGTTCGGCCTGCAGGGTGGAGATAGATCATTGTATAATGGGTATGATCCAGGTGGAATTAGATCCTGTTGCAGATGAGCCGCTTCATCTTATGGTAGCAGACAGTATCCTTGACAGTGGCTCTGCTGACAATCCAGTCATTCAGGCCGCAACAGAGCCGGAGACGCAGGCTCATGCCAATCTCAACATCAAGCGCAGCACCATACTCGGCCGGGTCCTGATCCACACCATAGATCTGGCAGAAGAATGCATCTTTCAGGGGCCGGTCACTGCAGGGAGAACTCAGAAAGGATGCATGCGATTCTCCTATGTTGCCCCTAATTCGGTGACCCCCCGGCGCTTCAACTGCCAGCCGGACATGGCTGAGTCTGAAGCAACCAGGTTGCTGCAGCAGGACAATTCTGAGGACGATATCCCGCAGGAGACCGAACAGGAGACTTTAACCTCTTGTCTTGAGATGGCGCGCTGCCGGATTGCACCGGTTTTCGGAAGCGAAAAATACGGAGATCCGGAATACTGCCGTCTGAGTCAAGAGAGTGATGCAGGAATCCTGAGGGGGGCAAAGGATGAATCAGAGATGGGTGCATTCCATGATTTATTCCAGCCTCAGAGGCTGGCCATCTTGGAGAGCCGTCTGGAAGAGTATACGCCTGCAGGTTTTGATGTGGGTGTGATGATTGTCGATCATGTCAATAAAAACAAAAGTCAAGATATTCGCAGGAGGATTTAGATTATGAAAGGCGATTTTTCACGGCTGACCTTTAACTCGAAGAAGCATTTCTCGAAGGTCATGATGCAGCAAGGCCGGGTACAACTAGATGCCGATTGGAATGAGCAGGTGGCAATGCAGACACACTTTCTGCGAACACTGGCCAGAGATATTATTGGCGATCACGGTGGGCCGGCAGATGCATGCGGCTTTAAGATCATTGGCACTCAAACCCAGGTTGATAAAAATTGGCCAAGTGAAACCAAAAAAGAGGAACATAAATCATTTACAAAGCTACTTACAGATAAGATAATCTTGATCGGTCCAGGCCACTATTATGTGGACGGCATCCTCTGCGAGAATGAGCAATGGCTAGGCTATAATGATCAGCCAGACTACCCGCTGGATTCTCCATGCAACGAGGAGTGCAAGGGCATCAATACTTGCGGGACTATAAGCGATATTGAAGACCTGAAAGATCATTTGTTATATCTAGATGTTTGGGAAAGACACATATCTTGTGTTGAAGACCCAGAGCTGCTTGAAGCGGCATTGGTTGGACCTGACACGACGAGCCGTTCCAGGATCGTATGGCAGGTAAAGATTCATGAGATCGATAAAGATACCTATGATCCGTCATTTCCGTGTGAGTCAATTAAACAGATCAAGAACCAATGTCCTGAACCTCGTCTCAAGGTTAGGACGGATATCCCGAAGAAAACGGAAAAGGGCCCCTGTCTCATAAAACCGGATGCCAGATACCTGGGTTTGGAGAACCAGCTATACCGGATCGAGATTCATAAACCAGGGACTGCCAAGGATGCTACCTTCAAATGGTCGAAGGATAACGGATCAGTTATCTTTCCCATCATTAGCGGCACCATTTCCATAAACGAGGGAAAGACTGTTGTCTCTCTTGAACATATCGGCAAAGATGATCGTTTTACCCTGAAAGAAGGTTGCTATGTGGAGCTGGTGCATGATGATTATGTTCTCCTCAACCGAGCCGATCCCCTCATGAAGGTCGAAAAAGTAGATAAGAAGACTATGCAGGCCACCTTAATTGGAGTTCCCGTTATCAGCAGCCCAGATACTAACTCCGCCTTCAAGCATCCCTATCTGCGGCTGTGGAATCAGACAGATGCCGGCAAGAAAGGTACGGCATTGGTTCAGGGTGCGGTCCAAGTCCTGGAGGGCGCTGGGAAGTTGAATTGGCTGTCCCTCGAAAATGGCATACAGATACAGTTCCAGAAATCCACTAAAAAGGATGACAAAGGAAAATTGATAGAGAACTACTATAAGACAGGTGATTACTGGCTTATACCCGCTCGCGTTTCCACGGGTGATGTAGAATGGCCCAAAGTGGGAGCGGAACCCGAGGCTCGCCCGGCATTTGGAATTAAGCATCATTATGCTCCTCTTGCGGTAATAACTTCAGATGAAAGTGGTGAAGCAGAAACTCTAAATGTAACAGATTGCAGGAATTGTATTCAGCAAGCTGGGCTATGTCCAGATACTAACGTGAAATAACATCATATTCTCCGATCGAGGCGATGATAGGAAAGGCACTGGGATCCGTCCTCCCACTCTTGTGAAGACGAAAGAGATCGAGCCTAAACTCCGGCCTTTGCAGTAACCATTTTTCGTATTGAACTCTTCCGTCCGCGAACTTACCGAAGGATTTATATACTATTATGGTTATTACTCTTAGCTATGACGTATCTGGTCAAGCAGAAGATTCGCGGGCATACTTACGTTTACGAAGCAGAAAATTTTTGGGACCCTGAGAAGAAGCAATCCAGGCAAAAACGCAATTGAGGGTTTCGATTTAGTCACAAATAGCAGGGCTTTAAATTCCTACGTTAATATTTTCAATATTTATAGTCGTTTTTAGACCAATTATTCCTCCATTTAGCCTCTTTTATCGTCATTTTGCCTCATCTTTTTCTATTTCTCGTGCGCACTTTCATAGCATCCGCTAGGTTGACTGAATGCTCGCTAAATATTTTAACTGCGCCAGATTGTAAACGATTGAATTCATCATGAATTTTATCCCTGCTCGAGCAATAGTCGTTATAGAAACACGACCTGCATTATGAGCTCGCTTCATAACCGCAAAGCATCTTTCGATATGCGATCGCTTTCTACTGATTCTCTTATTTCTCAGAATGTCTCTGATCCCCAACTTATGATTTCTTGCGGCTTTTTTCATTGCAGCATCGTATCCCCTAGTCTTGGCACCACTATATCCTTTGTCAGCGTAACGTGGTAGTCCTTCGATTCCAAGGTCCACCTGACTATCATGTAGAGAAGCAGTTGTTGTCTCGATTTTTCGGATAAGGTGGTGCTCGGTATCGATCAGAATATGACCCTTATAGCCGAAGAAGGATTTGCTGCCTTTTTTTGCCCAACTTCCTTCATTAATTGGATCGCCATCGAGTCTCTTTGGTTTGGTATTGCTATTAAGAATATTATCTGAAATATTAAGTAAATCTTTATCAAAATCTTGAATTTGGATTGCCTTGATAGCTTCTGAATCTGGGTCCTTCTTCTTATCATCACCTTGCAGATCTTTTTTATTCCTCTTTTGACCGGGATCGGATAAGATGAAGGTCGCATCTTGAATTGTTCCCTTCTCTACGGTAAATCCCTTCTCATCGATCTGCCTTTGAAGCTCCTTCCAAAGATCCTCGTATCTACCGCATTCGATCAATCGCTAGTGAAATAGCCAAACAGTGCTGAAATCCGGAATCACTTCTGTGGTGCCAAGGAAAATACGAAACGATATCCTGTCCGCTACTTGGCGCTCCAAGTCTGGGTCTGATAGGCTAAACCAATGTTGAAGTACGAGCGCCTTCACCATAATTATGATATCGATATTCGGACGCCCTCCGCGGCTAGTTTTATTTTTATATATCAATGGCTCTAAAATTCTGAATCGATCCCAATTGATAATCGATCCGATCTTGGATAGATCATCACCGAGGGCTTTAACCCGAGAATATTCTTCTCGAATGGCAAAATCTATGAGAGGTCTCATACAATATATAATATAGTATTAATAGTATATAAACAAAGAGATTCTCTTGGAACTGGCAAAGCTCAGGGCAGCTAAAGTCGGCGGCAAATGGAGGTTAACAGAGATCTCAAAAAAACAGAGAACGATTCTGGAGAAGATGAAGATCTGAATTCCCATCGAGGCGAATCTGGTTATTAAAAGGGCCGGAGTTTAGGATCAAGGTCTAAACCGACGCCCTCACAATAATACAGGAGCCGAGAGCTGGATCAGCCCTCTAAACTCCGCTCGGCCAAATACGCCCTGGCCTTCTTGGGATCACAAGCCAGCTCATCAATTCGGTTCTCCGACATCTCCCAGAGCAGATCATCAATCGCAGTCTCGTCATCTCTCTTCTGCCACCAGGATAGGCAGATTTCTGCTGCCAGCTTACAGGCGTCCTCGTCCGTCAAATGAAGAGACGAGCAGAACGTCTCGCCCACGCATGCACCCACCGGTGCTCTGGTACAAAGATCACAGGTCATTTCGGCTCCTTATTTCGATTTACGGCATTTATAAATTAGAATTAGCCTCAGCTATTTATAATCCTTGGGCAGCAATTTTGTATCGCGGTTTTCCGTCGAGAAGATCGAGCAGTTTTTCGTAATCTCCCACAGGAAAGCGAATGGATATGGATAATGTAAATCCGCACGATTGGGCTGCGTTCAATCCTATGCAACCGTTCTCTTCATCGATGTATTCTCTGGCATCATGAGGATGAGCGGTATATTGCCAGCCACCATCTGCACCCGTTATTCTGGAGTAAAGCCAGTTGTCAGCTGCAGGGCTGTTAATGGGATCAAGGCCAGATACTACGCGCGTTAAAAAAGCTTCCGCATCTCCTGCAGCGAGAAACTCAATCCAGATGAGGCCCGGTTTATTTTCTTGACATGAATTGCAGGTAATGATGCCGCAGTTCCAGATGACCTGCAGCAATGGAGCTATCCCTTCGTCCACCTCGATCATCGTGTTTGATGACGGATCGAGAATTGCGGTTTGCTTGTGCTCAGTCAAAATCCTCTTGCTCCTTTTTCGTTCCCCACACAGGTCTCGATATATTTTGCATTAGCTTCGCCCGGCCAAATGCTTTCAGAAGAGCATTCTGGAAGACAAAGCTGTAAGCCGCCAAAAAGGTTGAAATCTGCAGGGCCGGATGTCGCCCTACATAGCCGATTTATGGAACCGACTAAAACAGATAGATCAAATCAAATAGGTTTAATATCTTCCGGGTGACCTGGCAGGTCTGTGCTTCTGGTAGCACTCGCTGCAGTAAACCGGCCTGGATCCGTCCGGTTTGAAGGGAACCTGGGTTTGCTTGCCGCATTCTGAGCAAGTTACGTCTGTCATTTCTCTGGGACCACTATTGTAGCCGCCGCTGCTACCGCTACCGCGGTTTTCATATTTTCTCTCAAACATTTAATTCACGTACCTTTTGGATCGATTCAAAGAATCGAACTCGCTACAAAAAACATCTCAACAAATCTCTTTGAATCGACGAAAATGTAACCTTCTCTAAACAATCAATCTAGATTATATACCTGTTGGTCAAAATGACAAATTGATTGGCAAAATATATGAGGCAACAGATCATGAGGCAGCTTCCTTGATGACCTTTTCCAGCCTGGTGATGCCCTCGAAGATCTTTTCTTTATCGGAATTAGAGAAGTTCAGCCTCATGTGTTGCTTCCGCCCCCGTCTGCATAGAACGCCTGACCGGGCACGAAGGCCACCTTTTCTTTTATAGCCCTGTTGAAGAGATCGAGTGACGACATGCCCACCGGCAATGTCACCCAGAGGAACATTCCTCCCTCCGGTCTGGTGAAGCTGACGTCCTCAGGGAAGGTCTCCTGCATGGTCTGCACCATGAAATCCCTTTGCTCCTTGTAGGCTTTTCGGATCTTAGCGATGTGCCGTTCTATGTCGTTGTCCTTGAGGTATTGATGCAAGATCCTCTGGCATAGATAATTGGAATGAAGGTCTGATGCCTGCTTGGCAATGATAAGCTTCTCCATGATCTCCTCGCAGGCACAGACCCATCCCAGTCGCACTCCTGGTGCGACGATCTTGGAGAAGGAGCCGAGCAAAATGGCGCTTTCACCCAGGAAATTTTTCCTATCTGCGAACAATCTGGTCATTTTGATTCGTCTCCTATCCATCGCCTGTGCCAGAATAACGCCGAATAGATCCGCTTTCTTGCCAAAGGCGAAGGTCGAAAGCTCCTTTTTATAATTTCTTTTTCGAATTAATTTGAACATGCTCAATATCATGTGGATATAGATTTAAACCAATCCAATATTGTAAAATTATAAATAGTAGTAGT
>Ga0351897_1128_pt1 | contig 13656 bp, 10 predicted proteins | sample BONcelHT113001C4_FD_206876 | JGI IMG/M metagenome (GOLD analysis project Ga0351897, IMG submission 206876) | Enriched cells from coal bed in the Powder River Basin, Montana, United States - BONCAT cells T11 rep1 HSBNCT.T11.300.1.C4 ... | reverse complement strand
CAACTCTTGGCCAGGGCCGCGCAAGTCCAGTGATATCTATGCTATTTTACGTCTTTTCTTACGTTGGTTCTTCGGACCTTGCGCAGTGCCCGAACGGAGACGAGGTTCCGGCAGAAAGCCTCCCAGCATAGGGATGATTGGGGTGCTCGGGGTGGTGTGGTGTGGGGTTGAGTTGGGTGAGTTCGGGCCAGATGCCCCCGATCCTACGGACGGGTCGGGGAACATATGAGTTAGGACAGACAGGCGATCTATCAGGAAATCAAAGATGCGTGGAGCCCTTATCCTCAAGATCTCCAAAGCATTGAGAACTCCTGCCAAAGGATTAGCCCTCCTGTTATTGGACTTATGAGCATGGGTCTGAATCTCTATCCTGCCAACATCTTCATTCATCCATTCCTCAACATAGGGCCGATATTTGCGTAAGAACGTAGGTAGATGCAGTTCGTTTCTTATGTTCCTGTCGTAGATTACAAAGTCTGCAGGCATGAAATTATTTGAATCTGTTAAATGCTTACCTCTAACGCCGATATATCCCAATCCCTTATTGTAATCAATCCCCAATTCTTTGCATAAAACCTCTAGCTCATCGATATATTTGGCCACATCATCGCGTGAGATATCGATGCTGATATCGAAACGGGAGTAGCGACCATAGGGAACAGGCTTTACGCTAAGATCACCATAGAATCCGGCCAGAAGAGGATCGCCACTCTGGACAATCTCCTCCCTCAGGACCTCATTAAATCGCTTCTCCAGCAGCTTTAGATCATTCAAGAAAACATCTATTATCCGAGCCATCTGGCCTAGAATCCATACCGGCATATGCCTAAACACAAAGCGCTTCTTCTTGTACTGGCTGTTGTTTATGGCATCCTGGCCTATATGGTAGGTTATCTCATAAGGAAAACTCTGTCGCACATAGAATCTGCGTTGCGCAAAAGGAGACTTTTTCCTGGATCTGCGGCGCATAGCTTTCAGATTAGGTGATACCTCCTTCAATTCCCCTTGTTCGACTGATAAGGTCTCCACCGCTATTTTGACACCCTTATTATCGCTATTTCCCATAGATCCAATTGTCTTGGCCAGGAGCCTCATTTTCTCCCAGTTCTTCATGGGCAGGCGCAATAGACTTGCCTGGCTTATCTGCGCCTTCAAGAATGTAGTATCAATATTGGCGAAGAGTGGAGTGAATGTCTCTGCAGGTATCGACTTCTTGGTATTTGTGGCAATAAAGCTCATTTTGCCAGGAGGTAGCGGTAGCATCTTTGATGCCAGGTCTTCAAGAGGTTCTCTTCTCTTGCAGGCAAAATATGCTTCACCGGATTTTGTCTCTTCAAAGATTATTTCGGAACGGTTTCCGCTTTCATTGGGACCTCTTATCATGGACCTCAGTTCGGGAGTTATATGGCTTGCAGGATATGAAAAGTAATGACACCATTCTCCGGACTCTGCGCCTTCCAAGAGCTTTCTGACTGCCAAGATGGCAGGCGTCTTTGACCTCTCGGCCTTGGTAGCCTGTCGGATATCATTAATAGGTTCCCTATTCGATCTGCGCAATGAGGATAATATCTTATTCTTTTCGCGGCCACCTAGCTTCTCCGCGCCTTTTATAACCCAATCCTCGCCGGTTCTGATGGCATATCTCTTGGTTCGAAATAGAATCAGTTGATCTGCATCTGGATATTCCCTCTTGGCTCCAAAAGGCGCTAACATCTTCAATAGGGCCTCAAGCTTCTCAGCTCCCTTGGCCGTCGATACGAAGCTATCTGTATCCGTATAAAGCAGCTCGCCGCCCAGCTCGTCTTCGATGATGTAGGAGACGGCTCTTGAGAAGGCCGTAATATGAGCTCCAAGCATAAGATTGGCAAATGGCTGGTCAACATCAACTGTAAGCCCGTAAGTGGCATTTAAGAGCACTTTAAGGGCAGTCTTTGACTCGGGGTTATCGACTCTCATCTGGTAGCGGGATTGCCATACGCTCTGCCAGCCCTCATCTTTGCTGATAGAAAATCCTGAAGCGTCGAGGATTTGGATGGCCTCCAAGTCCTGGGGACTCTGCAGGAACAGGAAGAACAAAGGCAGATTGACTGCGGAGCCCTTTTTAAAAGCCGCATAGCCCTCAGCTCGGGTTTGCTCGCTTCGCTTATTTCTGTAGATAAGGGTATGCTCGGAAAGCTTCTTGCTCTTCTTACTCTTTTCTCTCAGCGCTTCAACCCTCAGGATAATGTCTTTGGAGAACTGCACCAGTACCCAGGAGGATAAGAGTAGAGTGGGACGCTCTTGATCAACATAAAACTTCCTGAAAGCTTCGCAGGGGGTTGAGCATTGGATGGACTGCTTGATCTCGTTGGCAATGATCACCGCGCCATTGCCGTAGCATAGCTTCATAGTGTCCGGTGACATCCTGGACATGATTGACGGATACTCTGAGTTTATGTCAAAATAGACCCAGTCGTTTTTCATATCTCCTACTCGGAAGGCGCAGACCCTGCCGCCTGCAAAAAACGCTGGCAAGCTGGGGAACTTGGCATAGGGTGCAACTAGAGCCTTCGCCAGCCTTGAGCCTCCTTCGAAGAGTTTGATCGGAGAGATGTGCGATTCTAAAGTCTCATATCTATATTGCTTTAAAATAAAATCTATAATATCAATATCTTTAAATCCTATTTTTTCAAGTATGGATCTTGCCTTTTCTTGCGATCTTATTAACAGCTCAAATTCGGCCATAAGATCGTAAGCGTTATATTTGCGATCAAGAAAGTCTTCGGTCTTCTGCTTCTTGAAAAATTCGTTATCTTCAGATAGATCTGCCAGGCGTCGCTTTTTATCAGAGATGAGATTATTGCACAGCCGCTGGATATCCAGGGCATAACTCACAACACCTTCCTTTTTAAGAATGCAATAAGACACACGCTTTTCTCCGAATTTTGGAGACCTTCTGAGGAGTATATCTTTTGCATCATCGTCAAAGAACCTGACTAAATCGAAGCCATAATTAAAGGCAGCGAGGATCACTGTGTCAGCCGCGCCGACCAACTCCTCCAGCTCAGCTCGCGTTAATCGATGATCAAATTGGAAGAGCCTCATCTCTGGAAAGACCAGAACACCCACGAGCTGGACATCATCTCTATTAGATGTGCTTGTCTCTACATCAATAACCAGTATTTTTATTATACCTTCATTAAAAACAAATGATTTAAATAGGTTTAGATCCAATCTATTAGCTAGAAGATGCAGCGATGTATCTTCTTCTGGGGTCAGCGGATATTCGAAAGCTTTGCACTGGCTTACGGCAGTGATATCTGAGAGATCGATCATCTATATGTAACCTAAATAGAGTGAGGACCACGCTGCGCGTCAGCGTGGTCTGTTGATTTAGACCAACCAAGTCACGGCCTGATCTGGTTTGGGGGTATCAAGCTTGAGCCAGATCTTACCGCCTTCGTCTTTCCTGCCAGAAGCCAATAGTTCCTTTATCCGCGCAGATCCCAAAATGCCATACTTCAGGATCTTGCCCTGATGGTCTACGGTAATGAGAAGCATCTCCTGACCATTCTTTTGGCGCCGTTCTGCGGAAAGCAGGTTCGCTTCAATGGTTGGAAAGAGGTCGTCCATATTTAATTCAGTGATTTTATCACCTCCTTTTTATTATATATCCTTCTAGGGGATAATTGAGAAAGTCCTGGATTGGCACTGTTCGGTCTTACGGACTCACGAGCTTCTTCTGGCGCGATCTCAACCCTCTTGTTATTATCATCCGGGAGGATTCGCCAGAGAAAAGGACGTGTGGATCTATCCGTCCGCAAAATCGCTATCCTTTGGCCCAAACAGCCGGATAGTTCCTGCTTCAAATCAATCGGTAGAGGCACGACTATTTTGCCAACTCGCGCAAGAAGTCCCTCCGCATCTTCATTTAGTTCTTCAAGAGTGCCCAAAACTTCTTCCCAGGGTTCTAAACGGTGCATCCTGGTGGAGGATTTGATCATAGTCGTTCACCTCCGCTGCAATTCAAGGGCTCGTATACGAGCTTGTTTCCCTTCAGGTAGGCTCGGAGATACTCTGCCTCTAAATGTTGGGCAAAGTCGCGCGGAATCACTACCGTGCAATTATCCCCGCACCTCCTGAGCTTTACAATCTTTATTTCGTGCATAACCATTCACAAGTCCACAATCTACACATATTAGTATTTAAGGTTTTTTATAATATTTGTTCTCGCAAAACTTATATTCTTAAGAGAAAAAATAGCGGTAGCATGATTGAATTAAGGGCAAATCTAGAAATCATATTTATAGGATTGCCCAATCTAGTGGAAATCGTGAATTTGCTGGCTAAACGGCGCGACTACTTTGTCTCTGCTAAGGGTATTTGTGGCCCTCTCCAGGATAGAATGAAGGAAAAAACTGTGAGGAAGGCTCTAAGAGCACTTGAAAAGGATTACGGTTATGTTGAAACAATTGAGATATATATTCCACATCATAAAGGAAGACCAACAAAATATTATAAATTGAATCAAAAATTCTGGAACCAAATTGGGAGGCAGGAACGTTTTCCAAGGATAGCTGCAAAATTAACCAGCACGCCAGCGCATATGATACTAGATGACTATAATAGACTGATGCAAGATCATCCATAGTTCCCTCAATGCCGAATTAAAAATCCTGTGCTTTTGTTGACATCCCTGCAAAATATGGGATAACCACTATCTTACGGCAGAACACGTAGATCGAGTACAATCAACATACTCTAAAAGTAGATACAACGTACAAAGTTGTACATTAGTGCGCATATAGTAGCATTAATTGGATGATTCTATACGGCATATTATCAGAGATAAAAATTGCAATCGTTATACATAAAAGGCCTAGGGCCTGCCTGTCCCAACCTAAGGCGCACCGGCTTGGCAGTATTACTTCATGAGATGCATTTTGCCAATTGTAAGGTAAGGCAAGTTATTGATAACACTTAGTACTATAACAAGGCCAGCGTACCCTTAATTACTGGTAAATACTGGAACGTTATTTAAAATCTCATCGCTGAGTATCGAATCTCTCAATATATTCAAGAGCCGGGGTATTGATTTCAGCATTTTTTTATACAATGTCTTATATATTAAGCATTGCCAAGATCAATAAGCAAGCAGTATAGCTCTATTTACCCGCTCCATTGCACCACAATAGTTTTATTTGATTCGAATACCCCGCTGCTCTGCAGCGGGGATAAAGGGCATGCGTATCCAACATAGGATAGGATCAGCTACTTGTCTCCATCTTCATGCGGCGGCGCGCCTTGGATGTCCCGCCAACTCTGCTGCGGGGTGCGCCGCCGCAGGTTAACATATTAAAAAAAATTAAATGGATAATTTGTTATATGGACCTTCGTTGAGATCTCACAGAAATCTGGCAAATTCTTAGGAAAGCGTCCTAGGATGCGCTTTGGTTCCTTTGCGCTCGTGTTGCGGAACCTTGCATCTAGAATCCGATCAATCGTATGGGCAAGATACCGCAATCTGATATCCAAGCACCTAATGCCCTAAAGATCAAATCCCTCAACCAGCACCTTATAGCCACCACTGCCAGATCATAGGCACATTCCTGCACATAAGGATGGTATTTCTCTGATATCTGATGACAAAGATCTCCTTCACACCACTCTCATGCTGGGCGCTCCAGTTTGCCTCCGGATCAATGTATTCGGTGAGATCAGGAAGGAGGTCAGTGTCTGTGGGAGTGAAGCTCACAGGATCGGCAGCCAAGGGATTGATGACATCTCCCCCACTTGTGGTCAGCCGGTCAGCATAGAAGATCCCTTGCCAAAAACTGCCGTCACTGCAAGAAGCAGTGAAGTTGCCATGCAGCTTGTTGCCGTCAAGAGAGCCGGTCAGACGGACGAACAGGGATGGACTATGGCGGAAGGTGATGGCGGCTCGAACGGCGCTGCCCTCGCAGCAACCAATCAGGTAGCCATCGCCGCGGCTGCCCAAGGTCGCCCTGCCCTGTAGAGTGTAATCCTTTTCGCTCAAGGAGGCAACGCTGCCTTCGGCTAGCCCATCGTCAGGGCTGCCGCTCTGAACAATGTAGCTGATCTTCCAGCGCCCGGAAAGATCATCGGAGGCCGCAGCTGATACGACAAAGAGAAATGCCAGCAAGGCTGCCAATAAAAATAAACAGCCACCGCTATTCTCCAATCCCAGACCCCCCACCTTTCCTGTGTTTTGTTCAGTCTTCGGACACTACCAGGTCTCTTTAGATTGTATGCTTGAAAAAAGATTGACGGAGGTCATCCCTGATACCCCAGCTCCTTGGCTTTAGCGAAGGCAGCATCCGCCTCCGCCTGACGGCCCAACGTCTTGAGAGCATCGCCTTTGCCCTTCCAGACAAGAGCATTCTCTGGCTTGATCTCGGTCAGCTTCTCATAGGCAATCAGAGACTCTTTGTACTTCCCAAGGACATGGTAAACAAGGGCTATCTCTTCCCATGCCAGGAAATTCCTTGGGTCCAATTGAATGGCTTTGTCGACGGCTGCAATGGCCTCGTCAGATTTCCCAAGATTCAGGAGAATATTGCCCTTGGTGAGCAATGCCTCGACCTTCATGGAGCCGTTCAACTCGATCACCTTCTCGTAGGCCGTGAGGGCTTCGGTCCGGTTAGCTGTTAACTCAGCCTTGTAGAACCAGGCAGTGGCGTTCTTGGGATTATCCTTTATTTCCTGATCGTATATCTCCAGGGCCTTCTGTTGGGATTGATTGGCTTCTTCTTGCCTTCCCAGACTCGTCAGGGCAGCAGCATGAGCCTGCCAGGTCCGAGCGTCCTGTGGATTCTTTGCCAATCTCATCTCGCTCAGGTTGAGGACTTTTCTGTAAGCCTGCTGGTCCAATACATAGAGGATAAGAGCTTTGCGATCCCATGCGTCTATGTTCTCAGGGTCCATTTGAATGGCTTTTTCATATGCCGCCAGTGCTTCCTGGTTGTTGCTCTTGTTTAGAGCCAGATCGTCTCCAATTTTTATCCAATAATCTGCGGTTTTCTCTTGCGCCACAGCCGAGGCGCAGAGCATAGCTATCACTAACAAGGCAATAGCAAATCTTGCTTTCATTTACAAACCTCCATTTAGCTCGGAAAAAGTAAGGTGGTTCATCCCTGATACCCCAGTTCTTTGGCCTTGACAAAGGCGGCGTTCGCCTCTGAGGTTCGGCTCAATGACTTCAGCGCCTCTCCTTTGGCATACCAGGCATAACCATCTTTAGGATCTATCTGCAGGGCTCTTTCGTAATATTTGAGGGCATCATCGTATTTGCCCAGGACTGCCGAGAGCAGGACGCCTCCGTTGATCAAGAGATCTTTATCCTGGGGGGCCAGCTCAATGACCTTTTCTAAAGCTTCTGTAGTCTCATTGTAGTTGCCCTGTTCAGCGAAAAGATGAGCCTTTTCAAACCAAATCTGGGCCTTTTCAAAGTTCTGCGAAGCGGCCTCGATAGCTTCATCCAAAATATTCAAGGACTCGTTATATCTGCCCAGATTCAGCAATGCATTGGCTTTGACCAGCCGGCCCCTATTCTGCTGGGGATCCAGCTCAATCGCCTTATCAAAGGCCTTGATGGCATCCTCATAAAGGCCATCATCATTTATCGAACCGGCCCAAAGGCTGAGGACTGTGCCCTTGCCCAGCCATAAGCCTGATAGCTCTTCGGTCTGGTTAAGCTCGCCTTTGTAGAGCACAATTTTTTCAATGCCTATCTCGTAAGCTTCGAGAGACTCGTTGTATCTCTTCATTTGAGATAGAGTATTGCCTTTCAGCTCCCATGCTCTGGGATTTTTCGGATCTATCTCAAGTGCCTTGTCGATGGCCTGCAGAGATTCGTTGAATTTGCTTTGGCCGTTGGTGAGGATGGCCAGCATGTTGAGGCCGGGCACTTTGGAAATATAGAACGTGGCATTGCTCGGTTCAAGCTCTATGGCCCTGTCGTATGCCTTAACGGCCTCTTCGTAAGATCCATTTCTATCCAGATCCCGCCCTTTTTTATACAATTCATCTGCTGTCTCCTCCTGGGCTGCAGCGCAGACGCACAGTGTTGCCAGAGCCAGCAGAGCAAGAACAATTTTTGATCCTACTACGATTTTTGACGGCCCCTCGGCTTCTTTTGCCTCATTCCAGGCGTTCCTTCTTTTCATTTTATCCACTCTCCGTTTGCTTTCCATAAAAATCCAAAAAAATTGGTGGCATCATCCCTGATACCCCAGCTCCTTGGCTTTAGCGTAGGCTGCATCTGCCTCAGAGCCGCGGCCCAGAGCCTTTAAAGCAGTGCCTTTCTTGTACCAGAGCTTGGGGAAGATCTCATCTGTTTCGATAGCTTTCTCATAGGTTTTGAGTGCCTCCTCATACTTGCCCTGATCCATGAGAGCGTCGCCTTTCCACTCCAAAGCCAGCGAATAATCCGGAGAGATCTCCAGGGCATTGTCAAAGGCTTTTAGAGCTTCGTCGTGATCGCCCATCTTGTCAAGGACACTGCCCTTTCCAGCCCAGGCCTTTGCAGATGCAAACTCTGTCATGTAAGATGGGCCGGAAGAAGCTGTCTTGATGGCCTTATCGTAAGCTTTGAGCGCATCATCATATTTGCCGATCTTCATGAGCACATAGCCTTTGCCCGCCCAGGAATTGGAGTCTGTGGGATTTGCGTTAGTAGTATTATCTGAGATCTCGATGGACTTCTCGTAGGCCCTGACTGCTTCATCGTGCCTGCCCATGTTATCGAGGGCTTCAGCTTTGTTGCCCCAGGCCCCGGCGCTCTCGGGATCGGCCTGAATTGCTTTATCGTAGGCCTCATTGGCCTCGCTGTACCTGCCTAGCTCCGAAAGCAGGAAGCCCTGGATAGTCCAGATGCCCTTCTCCTGCGGGTTCAGTTCAGCAGCCTTGCCGTATGCCTCTACAGCCTCAGGAAACTTTCCATTATCTCTGAATGCACTGGCTTTAGATCGCCAGAGGGTGGAATTCTCAGGATCTATTTCAATGGATTTATTGTATGCGCTGATCGCATCTTCATAAGATCCGTTGATGTACAGTTTCATGGCTTTTTTATACAAATCATCTGCGGTGTTTTCCTGCGCCGCTGAGCCGGCACAAAGCGCCACTAATGATAATAGTATTAAGGCTGCTCTTGCAACCATTTCAGTCACTTCAAAAAAATGGGACACGATGTCACTCCTCATACCCCAGTTTATCCGCCACCAAAAACGATAAGCCGGCGTTGCCAACCTGACCCATGGCCTTCTGCGCCTCTCCCCTGCCGTGCCAGGCATTGCTATAATGAGGCCCTAAATCGATGGCCTTATTGTAGGCCACCAGAGCATCCTCATTCTTGCCCTGCAAGCGCAGCGAATCGCCCTTGCCTATCCATGCGCTAACAGCCGTTGTATCAAACTTGAGGCTCAGAGATTTCTTGAGCACCTGGTCATAAGCTTCGATAGCCTCATCGTATCTGCCCAGTTCGAAGAGAGCCAGGCCTTTCTGCTGCAATAGGTGGTTATTTCCGGCATTCTCTGAAATGGCCTGATCGTAAAGCTCCAGAGACTTCTGGAAGGCCGCTCTGGCCTCATCTGTTCTTCCGGTCTTGTTCAGCGCCCATCCTTTGGAGAACCAGTTCGTTGCCAGATCTTCGCTATTGTTCTCTGCAATCAGCTCGATGGCTTTATCATAAGACTCCAGAGATTCGTTGTACCTCTTCATCTCCACAAGGAGATTGGCCTTCCACAGCCAATTGTCAGCATTTTCGGGGTTCAGCCTGAGTCCTTCATCAAATGCTTCAACCGCCTCGTCCTTTCTGTCAAGTTCCGATAGGATGGTGGCTTTGAAGTGCCACTTTGAGATGCTCTTGGGGTCCAGCTCCAGAGAATGGTTGATGGCCGTCAGGGCCTCTTCCAGCAGATCTGTTCTCGGGCCGTCATCGCTCAGGCCTCCGTATGCCAGCACTTCGGCTTTGGACATCCAGTAACCTGACAGCTCCTGAGTATTGCCGGAGGGTATCAACTCGATAGTCCTGTCGTAGGCCTCCATCGATTCGTTGAGATCACCTATTCTGCCTATGACCTCCGCTTTCCTTCCCCAGGCGTGGTAATCCTGAGGATCGATCTCTACGGCCCTGTTGTAGGCATCCCGCGCCTCCTCCCATTTTCCCTGGTTCATCAGGACGTTGCCCTTGCCTACCCATGCATCGGCATCTTCTGAGTCCTTCTCAATGCGCCTGTTGAATGCCTCCAGAGTTTTTTCATAAGCTGCTATGGACTCATTTTGTCTGTTCAGACTTCCTAAGACTGTAGCCTTCCACTGCCAGGCCTTTGCATCATTGGGGTCCTTCAACAGGTTTTCATCCAAAAGGGAGAGCGCCCTCTCATAGGTCTCAGAGGATTCGTTCACTCTGCCTAATACGCTCAGCATTAAAGCCTTGTGAATCAGTATGGTTGTATTATCGGGATCTATCTTCAGGGCCTCATCGTAGGTGGAAACGGCCCCTTTGATTGAGCCGTTGTTCATAGATTCATCTGCTCTGTCTATCCAGTAATCTGTAGTGTTTTCCTGCGCCATAGCGCAGACGCACAGTGTTGCCAGAGCTAGCAGAGCAAGAACGAATTTCGCGCCGACTGCTATCTTCGATGGCTCCTCAGTTACTTTTGCATTATTCCAAGCGTTCCTTCTTTTCAATTAATCCACTCTCCTTTTGTTATTCTTTAATATCCAAAAAGTTTAGCATGGCTTCATCCCTGATACCCCAGCTTATCCGCCACCAAAAACGACATGCTGGCGTTGTAGGCCTGGCCCATTGCTTTTTGAGCCTCTCCTCTTCCCTGCCAGGCTAGTTCCCAGTTGGGGCCAGTCTCGATGGCCTTGTTATAGGCATCTAGGGCTTCCTCATTCCTGCCTAAGGCCCGCAGAGCGTCGCCCTTGCCAACTTGCGTGGATGTCTGGGTCAAATAGGGCTCAATGCTTGGAGCGATCTTTAGAATCTGGTCGTAAACCTCTACGGTCTCCTGGTACCTTCCCATATTGAAAAGAGCCCTTCCCTTCGATTCCAAGAGGCTGAAATCGCCAGGATTCTTGTCGATGGCAGCATTGAACAGCTCCAGGGACTTTTCTAGCGCCTCTTTGGCCTCCTTCTGCTTTCCCGTCTTGTTCAGAGCCATTCCCTTGCTCAAGTAGGCCTGGGCAAGGCCCGAAGTGTCGTTTTCTCCTGTCAGGATGATGACCCGGTCGTAAGCCTCAAGGGACTCATTATACCTCTTCATCTCCAGGAGCTGGCCAGCCTTGTACTGCCAGGTGGTAACATCTTCGGGATTTTGCTCAATGGCATCATCAAAAGCTGCTAAGGTCTCGTTGTCCCTGCCCAGGCTCTTCAGGATGAAAGCCTTGAAGGTCCATCCTACACGATTTTTGGGATCAAGCTCCAGGGCCTTTTCCTGGGCTGTAAGGGCATCTTCCCACCGACCCGCTGCGGCCAGTTCCTCGCTCTTGTCCATCAAGGCCACTGTCAGAAGAGCGGTATCATTGGCCGCTATCAGCTCGATGGCCCGATCGTATGCCTTCATGGATTCGTTGATGTCGCCAGTGTAGCTCAGGAACTGCCCTTTCTGCCACCAGGCCTCGTAGTTCTGCGGGCTGATTTCTGTTGCTTTATCATAAGCCGCATGCGCCTCATCCCACCTGCCCAGGATGTTCAGCACGCTGGCCTTGCGAAGCCACGAATCCACATCTTTTGGATCTTTATCTGTCCGTTTGTTGAAAGCCTCCAGCGCCTTCTCGTATGCTTGGTTGGCTTCTTCTTGTCTGTTCATAGTGCGAAGAACGCCGGCCTTCTTCTGCCACGACTTGGCATCGTCAGGGTTCTTCTTCAGCTTCACGTCCAGAAGGCCTAACGCCTTCTGATAGATCTCCTGGGACTCGTTCGCCTTGCCTACAACATTGAGATCTGATGCCTTGCGGATCAGAATAGTTGCATTTTCGGGCTCTATCTTCAGGGCTTCATCGTATACCGAGATGGCCTCCTCGATGGAGCCATTATGCGTTAGCTCTTCTGCTTTGTTCATCCAGTAATCTGTAGTATTTTCTTGCGCCAGGGCGCAGGTGCACAGCGTTGCCAGAGCCAGCAGAGCAAGAACAAATTTCGCTCCTCCTACAATTTTTGAGGGGCTTCCTGCTTCTTTTGACTCATTCCAGGCGTTCCTTCTTTTCAATTTATCCACTCTCCTTTTGTTTTCCTTAATATTAATATCTAAAAAAATTAGCAGGCTTCACCCCTCGTACCCCAGCATCCTGGCCAAGTAGAATGACCCGCTGGCCTCGGTGACCAGGCCCATCGACTTCTGGGCCTCGCCCCTGCCCGCCCAGGCATCGGAATAGATGGGACTCAGATCGATGGCCTGGTTGTAGGCCTCCAAAGCCTCCTGGTTCCTGAACTGTGCCCGCAAGGCGTCGCCCTTGCCAATCCAGACCGTCGGTGCTTGGAATGAGCCGGGCATAGCTGCCTCGATGGCCTGCTCAAACGCCTTTATGGCCTCGTCGTACTTGCCCAGCTTGATAAGCGCCCGGCCTTTCAGCTCCAGGACGCTCGTGTCGTTGGAATTGCTCAAGAGTGCCTTTTCGGATGCATTGACTGACTTCTGGAAAGCGGCTAGGGCTTCTTCCTGTCGGCCTGTCTTGTTCAGAGCCTCTCCCTTAGAAATCCAGATTTGGGCTTGCTCTTTGCTGCCGCTCTCGGGCGTCAGATCCAGGGCTTTGTCGAAGGCGGGCAGGGATTCGCTATATCTCTTTAATTCAACAAGCTGCGAGCCCTTTTCGCTCCAGGTCCGAGCATCGGCGGGATCGATCTTGATGGCCTCTTCATAGGCAGCCAGAGATTCATTCTGCCTGCCCAGATCGGCCAGAAGATATCCCTTGGTGCGCCAGGCCACAACAAAGCTCGGGTCCAGCTCATTAACCCTGTCCAGAGCCGCCAGGGTCTCTTCCTTCCGGTCCACATAGGAAAGAGACTGGGCCTTGGCCATCCAGACCAGCGATCGCTCTTTGGTGTCGTTCTCCGGTATCAGCTCTAAAGACCTGTCTAAGGCTTGCAGAGACTCGTTGGTCCGGCTCATCAAGGTAAGAAACTCGCCTTTTCTCTCCCAGGCGTCCAGGTTATTGGGATCAATCTCCGTTACCTTGTTCAGAGCCTGCAAGCCCTCTTCCCACCGACCCAGATTCATGAGCGCTTCAGCCATGTTTCTCCAGAGGCTGGCGTTCCTGGGGTTCTCCTGGATGCTCTGGTTGAAGATCTGCACCGCCATCTCGTGGGCCTGGTTGGATTCATTCTGCCGGCCCAAGCTGCTCAAAGCCCGGCCTTTCTTCATCCATGTCAATGCGTCTTGTGGATTCATCTTCAATTTTTCGTCCAGAATGCCAAGCGCCTTTTCAGAAGCCCGGAGTGACTCCTCATCTCTCCCGGAGAAGGCAAGCTCCAGGGCTTTGTAGGTCCAGACAGTGTCGTTTTTGGGATCAATCTGCAGGGCGCGATCGTATGCCGAGATAGCCTCATCGGTTGAGCCGTTCAACCTGAGATCATTGGCCTTTGCTACCCAGTAGTCCGTGGTGTTCTCCTGTGCCAAAGTGACCGTAAGTGCCCCAAGCTCCATGGCTTTG
>Ga0351897_1127_pt1 | contig 13736 bp, 7 predicted proteins | sample BONcelHT113001C4_FD_206876 | JGI IMG/M metagenome (GOLD analysis project Ga0351897, IMG submission 206876) | Enriched cells from coal bed in the Powder River Basin, Montana, United States - BONCAT cells T11 rep1 HSBNCT.T11.300.1.C4 ... | reverse complement strand
GGAGAGGACTTTATGCTCAAACGACGCCCCCTTATCTTCCAGTTTGCTAGCGACCTTGTCCACAATTGCCTGATCTGATTTAGACCCCGAAATTATTGCAATATCAACCATAATCTATCCTTGATTTCGGCCCTGCAGCTCATGTTGCTTATTCACACTCATCGAAATCAGGGTCTCAAAGATACTCTTGACAGCTCCGGCGTCCAGGTTTAACTCCGTGGCCAGGTCCATGGCCCTGGATAGGACCCTCTTCTCACGCTCTGGATCGCTGATCGGCTTTCCTTCCGCCCTTTTAGCCTCAAAGATCTTCTTAGAGATGCCTATGCGCTGATAGATGAGCCTTATGATCTGCTCGTCAATCTGCTCAATATCACTGCGATGCTCTTGTAGCCCCATCAAATTCCCCGGCCCTTAGATGCGCATCTATTATTGGTCCTCGTTCTTATCACTCTTCCGCCCAGAGGTCTCCAGGCAGCCTCAAGGGTGTCCATCCTATCTTCATCAATTATTGCCGCATAAGCCGGTCCGGTTCCCGAGAGGCTCACTCCTTCTGCCCCCGCCTCCAGCGCAATGAGCAATGGCTCGGTAGGCAGGCCCAAAGCCGCGCAATAGGCCAGGCCGTTCAGGGTCATGGCCCTGCCATAATCGCCGCGCATGGCCAGCTCATAGGCCACATCCGCCATGGGCGCAATGAGCCGGGAACGGGAAACATTGGTATCAATGGAGAAGAGCTTTCGCTCAGGAACCAGAAGCATGACAATGCGAGAGAACTCCTCCCGCTTGAGGAGCAGCATCCTGGCGTTGTCGGTAACTACAACGCCGCCCAGCATTGAAGCCAAAGCGTCGTCCAGAGCGCCGGTAATGGTCACCCCCACTTCCTGGGCGGCGGCCACTCCGATCTTGGCCGCCTCTACAGGGTCCATCTCTTCTTGCAGAGCATCCAGGGTTGCCAGGACAGCGGCGTTGGCTGCGGTACTGCTGCTCTTGAGACCTCCGGCCACAGGGATCTCGCTGTTAGTTCGCACTATCGCGCCGTAGCTATAGCCCAGTCGCTCTTGCACCATGCGCACACAGGTCTCGATGAGACGAGTGTCCATACCGGGAACGTCTCCCAAAATGGCGCCGGAATGGTTCAGCTCCACTTCGGCCCGTGTTTTGAGCTCGATTCCGAAGGCCGCCCCCTTCCAGGTGGCAACTGCATTGAGAACTGTGGCAGCGCCGTTTGCCCATGCATATCCTTTCATGAATTTATCAGGTATCTCCCTCAAGCCTGCTCCATCTCAAAGATCTTCTTGAGCTTGTCCAGCTCTTTCGCAAACTCTTCCTTGCCTTCGCGAGTATATTTTGCAATCATCTTATTCAGATATTCAAGTTCTGTGATGGATGAGACGAAGATGGGCTGATAGCAGCCCAATTCAACAAGCGGCAAGACCTCGACACCGCCTTTATTTGTCTCCTCTTCCAGCCCCTTTACGACTACTATGAACGCGAAGTTCTTGTAGCCCAGTCCCCGGGCAATGTTCTTGGCGAAGCTGTTCATCTGCTGCACCCTTCGAGAAGAGAGGTCTTTGTAGGCTGCAACTGAATCTTTGTACTCCACAAACATGATGGCATCATCGGACCAGAGCAGGGCGTCATACTCCACCACGGCGATGGCATTTTTTAGAGCCACTACATTAAAGAGGACGCCGCGACACCAGCTTATGTTGAGGTGAAGCCGAAAGTCCGCTTCCGTCATGGGCGTGTTCCTGGGCTTCAGAACATAAGGGTCGCTGGACAGTTCAATCATGAGGTATCACAATCTCTTTTCAGATAAATGGACTTTTCCCGTCGCATTAACCTTTTTGGCAATAACCAGAGGCTAACGACTACTCCACTAACGCCAGGCACAACAGTTCACAGAGGACGCAATGAAATAGCAGAGTCCATAGCTTGGCAATTGTCTTGTTAAGCTGGAATTGCATTTTCATGCCACGCGAGACTTTTCAGTTCCACCGGGTCCCACTCCAAAAAAGAGAAGTATATCTTCATTGTATTATAATTATTAAAAATTAGTAAATAATATAGCCCTTTTTAGCAAAACAGATTCTGGAAAAAAAGCTGCTTAGGATACTGTTTTAGATGGGTATTTTTTAGAAATTTCTTTATGATAATGCCAACAATAGCAAATAATTTATACTACACATTCTGTCAGGACATAGTTACATAGTTTCGTATCAAACATTCGGACATCTCCGGGAATGGGGTCGGTCTCCGTTCTTCGGTTTTGTGGCAGGATCGGGAAGGGAGCATGTCAGCATATTTCGGAAGCCTGGGGGGCGCGCGCAGTCGACAAAGAGCCGCAAGTATTGGCAGTATGATATCATCCGGAATAGGCACAAAAGAGGCGGCCGCATGAGATGGCCTCTGCTCCTGGCCCTGCTGACCATACTTTTGCTCGCATCTGCCCAGACATCTCTGGTCAAAGTGGGCGCGTACGACACCTCAAGCATTGCCTATGGCGTGGCTCTCTCCGGCAGCTACGCTTATATGGCAACTGGCGAGTCTGGCCTGCAGACCATCGATGTCAGCAATCCTGCCAGCCCCACATTACAGAGCACATACAACACGCCAAGCAGTGCCTATGGCGTAGCTCTCTCCGGCAGTTGCGCCTATGTGGCCGACTACACCTCCGGCCTACAGATCATCGATGTCAGCAATCCCGCCAGCCTCACATGGAAGGGCAAATATGACACGCTAGGCAAAGCCTATGACGTGGCCCTCTCCGGCAGCTACGCCTATGTGGCCGACTACACTTCCGGCCTGCAAATCATCGACGTCAGCAATCCTGCCAGCCCCACATTAACGAGCACATACGATACGCCAGGCAATGCCTATGACGTGGCCCTATCCGGCAGTTGCGCCTATATGGCTGACGGCACTTCCGGCCTTCAGATCATCGATGTCAGCAATCCTGCTAGCCCCATATTAAAGGGTACATACAACACGCCAGGTAGTACCTATGGCGTGGCTCTCTCCGGCAGCTACGCCTATGTGTCCGACTACGGTTCCGGCCTGCAGATCATCGATGTCAGCAATCCTGCCAGTCCCACATTAAAGGGCGCATGCGACACGCCAGGCATTGCCAACGACGTGGTCCTATCTGGCAGCTATGCCTATGTGGCCGACGGCAGTTCTGGCCTGCAGATCATCGATATCAGCGACCCAGCCCGCCCCTTCCTGAAAAGCACATACGACACGCCAGGCACTGCTAACGGCGTGGCCCAGTCCGGCGGCTACGCCTATGTGGCCGACGGCGATTCTGGCCTGCAGATCCTGGCAGAAGGAGCATCCCTGCTGGGCAAGGCCTGGCATGACCAGGATGGCGACGGCCTCCGGGACTCGGGCGAGCTTGGCTACCCGAACGTTCCGGCAAAGCTTCTGGACGGTACAAGAAGCCCTATTGCAGGCAAATCAACGACCACCGGCAGTGATGGCAGCTACTCCTTCTTGGACCTGGTTCCAGGCGATTATTATGTGGAGTTCAGCCTACCCCAGGGCTACATCTTCAGCACGAAAGACCAGGGCACTGACGACAGCCTGGATAGCGATGTGAATTCCAATGGAAGAAGTGAAAAAATCATATTCTCTCCTAGTCAAAGCCACAGTCTGGATGCCGGGATCTGTGTAGCTTACTCCATTTCCGGAATGAAGTTCAACGACCTTGATGGCGATGGTACCAAGGACACGGGTGAAGGCGGCCTAGATGGCTGGAAGATCTACAACGACAGCAACAATGACGACAGCTTCCAGGAGGGCGAGATCTCAGCCATCACCGGCTCGGACGGTTCATATCAATTCCAAAACCTGCCACCAGGAGACTACACCCTCCGCGAGGTTCAGCAGACCGGCTGGGCACAGACGACACCATCGGAAAACCTGCATAGTGTGGTGCTGACTAATGTGAACGTCGATAGCATCAACTTCGGTAACCGTGGGTCCCTCTCCATCTCCGGCATTAAGTTCAACGACTTGGACAGCGATGGTACCAAGGATACCGGAGAAAGTTGCCTGTCCGGCTGGGACATCCAGCTCAAGGACAGTAGCGATAACCTCTTGCAGACTGCTACCACTAGCTCCGAGCCGGGCCAAGAGGGCAGGTACGAGTTCGTAAATCTGCAACCCGGCACCTACCGGGTGTACGAGGTTCAGAAACCCGGCTGGGTCCGGACAGTTCCTGTACAGGAGTACTATAGCGTAACCCTAACCACCTATCCTTCCAGTGGGAATATCTTCGGTAATAACCTGTTGGCAATCTCCGGCGTGAAGTTCGAGGATCTGAACGGTAATAGTGCCAAGGATAGCGACGAGCCGGGATTAGAAGGCTGGACAATTAAGCTCAAAAAAGATGGCACAGAAGTCGCCAGCACTCCGACAATTGCAGGTGGAGCTTATTCGTTTGCAGGCATCACTCCAGGTAGCTACACGGTTGAGGAGGTCTCAAAGCAAGGCTGGGCTCAGACCTATCCAGCAGGCAATGTATACATTGTAATCGTCTCCAATACCGGACAGGTTGCGGTCACGAAAACAGATCAGACTTCCGTTGCGTCGACTGAGGTGAACTTCGGCAATGTTCCAACAGCCAGTATTAGTGGCATGAAGTTCGAGGATCTGAACGGAAATGGTGCCAAGGATAGCGGCGAGCCAGGATTAGAAGGCTGGACAATTATGCTTAAGAAAGGTATCACCGAAGTTGCCAGCACTCAGACGGCTACTGGTGGAGCATATTCGTTTACAGGCATCACACCCGGCAGCTATACGGTTGAAGAGGTCTCAAAGCAAGGCTGGGCTCAGACCTATCCCGCAGGCAATGTCTACACGTTAGTAGTCTCCAATACTGACCAGGTTACGGTCAAGAAAGCAGATCAGACTTCAGTTACGTCGACCGAGGTGAACTTCGGCAACGTGCCTACAGTCAGAATTAACGGCATGAAGTTCGAGGATCTGAACGGCAACGGTCAGAAGGATGCAGAAGAGTTGGGGCTTAAAGACTGGACCATCAGGCTGCAAAGCCCGCAGATCACCGAGACCACTGCGACCACTGACGAAGATGGTTCATACCAGTTCGAAAACCTGCCACCCGGAGACTACAACATCAGCGAAAAGCTGCAGAGTGGCTGGCTGCAGACATCTCCCGCAGGCGGCTCCTATTTGGTGAAGCTCAAGGATTCCGATATCTCTGAGAGAGACTTCGGGAACCGTAAGCTAGTGGAGGCTTTCCGGGTCCAGATGACTGCAGATCCACAGACTGTCCAGCTAGGCCAGGATATCACCTTTACCATCATCATCAACCGCCAGGGTGATATCCTGCTCGATAGCCTGGGCGCGGAATATACGCTGCCCAAGGGCCTGAAGTTCGTCTCCTCCAACCCCAGCCCCCAGGACGTAACTGAGAACGAAGACGGCACCACCACTCTGACATGGACTGGCCTACCCTTCAGCTCACCGACCGCTGCCCAAACAGCCGAATCTCAGGCCGCTTCTGCGAACCTCGCAGGAGCGCCATCGCCTTCGACCACCATAATCGTAACCTCTCAAGTACAGCCAGGAGCACCGGAGAGCCTCACCAGCACAATCGTGGTTACGGGCAGCACCGGTCAGGCAGCCGTGGCCCCGGTCATCGCCCAGACAAACGTGAAATGCCTGAAGCTGCTGAGCGACCCGGTGAAGCTGAACAAGACCTCCGACTTAAAAGAGGTCTGGCCAGGGGCTACTGTCAGATACACCATCACTTACGAAAGCCTCGTGGACATCCCCCTGACTAATGTTGTGATCACGGAGCATGCCTCTTCCGACCTCATCTTCCTCTCCGCTAATCCGGCACCGGATGCGGGAACGGAGAACGTCTGGAGCATCGGCACCCTGCCTCCTCTGGGCAAGGGCATCATCAGCGTCCTTTTCCAGGTTAAAAATGCCTCCAACCTGAGTTTCGAGAGCCAGTCGTTCGTGTCAGGCAGCGGCTTTGTCAGCAGCTATCGCCGCCTATCCACAGAAACGCAGGCAAGCGGTCTGAAAAACAGCGTTACCCTAACCGGTGACCAGTTCAAGCCCGTCTCGACCACCTACTCCGTCAAGCTGCAGGAGAATGAAGGAACCATACTGCTCAAAAAGGAGCACGGCAGCGGAGAGTACAGAAACGAGGAGGGGGCAGCTTTGCAGATGCAAAACAGGTCGATCAAGAGCATTAGCTCTCTTCAGGCCGTCTACCGGCCCACAAGCTTCGCTCTGCTAGATGATAAGTCGATAGATTATGATTCCCAGGTCTCCTCCCTGACTTATACCAGGAACCGCGCCACACAGGCTTCGACCAGCCAGGAGTTCCGTTATGCCAAGAGCCTGGAGATGGAGCAGCAGCTCTTGCTGGACCAGAACGAGACGATCATGTCGATGGAGGCGGAGGTAGTAGGCCAGGCCCATCTGGGCGTGCGCAAGAAGGAGGGAGAAGCTGTCAAGCCCTCGCCCGTCTTCGAGTCTTCCCAGTACTATGCCGGAACCTTCCGATTCAACCAGAGCCTGCAAGACTATGGCAGCAACGTGCGCCTGATTCGCAATGCCAGCGGCCTGGGGCTAGCGGCCAGTGACCTGCGCCTGAAAAAGAGCCAGCGAAGCTATGAGCATGGCTTTGGCTCGTATGAGAGCAAGGAGCTGGTCAGCACTGCGGAAAGCTTCATCGCCAAAGACCTGTTCGCCAGTTGCGATCCGCTGTACAGCTACGGCAAATGGAAGTCGGGCATCTGGTCCAAGAGCCCCGGCCAAAGCTTCCTGGGCCAGGAGATCACCAGGGCCGATTACATCCGAGAGAAGACAAAAGCGGAGGGCTTGAACGACATGTCCTCCAACCTCATCTTCCAGGGAAAGGCCAGGCTGCGGGCCGTTTCCAAGAACGCCCAAAGCGAGGTGGAACTGGATGAAGAGTACGTGGGCCAGTACTCCTTGCAGCGCAAGGTCCACCTGGGCGGCGTCTCCCACTTCGACCGGCCTCATCTCACACTGAACAAGACCGGGCGACTGGTGCCCGGCACCGCTGCAGCCGATTACACCATCACTGTTCTCAACGACGGCAATGCGGCCCTGGGCCCGGTCTACGTATGGGACATCTTCCCGGCGGGAACCGACTACCTGGGCTCCTCGCTCAAGCCCGACCGGCTGCAGCCGGGCTATGCCAACTGGTCGCTGCTCTACCTGGGCATCGGCCAGTCCGTGGACATCAACCTGCGGCTGAATGTAACTGACCCGCGGGACGAACTGGTCAATGTGGTCTACGCCTCGGGCGGCCATAACGATCGGTGGATCAGCGCGGGCAACATGAGCGTAATGCAGTTCGGCTGGCTCTCCTGCTGCCAACCAGAGATGCTCGTGGAAAAGCAAGCTCGCATCGATGCGGCGGACAGTCGGCTCATCTGGTACCGCATCCTTCTCAAAAACCAGGCCAACGTGAGCCTCGTAGCGCAGGTCACGGACCGCCTGCCGATGGGCCTGCAGCTCTTGAATGCCTCGGCACAGCCCCAGGTGGTGGGACTGGATCCGGCCTGGGTAACGACGGCCATCCCTGCCGGTGAAAGTCGGTTCATCGAATATCGGGCCCAGGCCACGAAAAACGGCAAGTTCGTGAACACGGCCAAAGTAGAGGCTCATGCCCTGGACGGCTCGGTCGGGGCATTTACAGAGGCCAGTGCGACGGTAACGGTGGGCAAGGCGACATCCTACGCCGAGGACGGCTGGCAGCCCCCTGAGTGGGGGCTGGACAGATCAGAGATAATATGCGACGATGAGATTGCCGGGTCATGCAGCTCATGCCCGAGCTGTAGCTGTCCGCTGGTTGGTGAATGAGAAAAAGGCTCTTGGGAATAGGGTGCTACTTATTAATTTTATTATTTTCGAATAATTGCAGGTCGACCCAGATCCGCTCGGTCGACGGAAGGTCCTCGGAATCGGAAAAGATGGATACGGGATCTATGATCGGAACTGAGGGAGCACTCCACAGACAGATCGCTCCAGTCAGTCTTTTCGCAACCTTTATCGGCTCATTGCCAGAGGACCATGCAAGAGCCCATAGCCGTCCTCAACTTAATTCCTCTTTAACTCGATTCATGGATTCCAGAAGATTTGCACCTTTTTGTGTGGTTTCATACAATACGTTTTTTCCTGGGCTGACCTCTATTAGTTTGCTTCCGATCAATGTCTCCAAGTAGGGTTTTACCGTCTTGAAGTTGAGGTTTACCTGATACACTATTCGGGTCTTGCTGGCACTTTTCTCGCACGTATCTAGAATTTGGGCTAAAATCTCTTCACGACTTCTCTTCATGCTCCACCCCTTACTGAGCTACGGATGTCCAATCCGGAATTGTACTATTGATACATTGCACGTTATTTATTTAAGGACATATGGCACAGAACATGAATTATAGCACAAAATGTGAACATATACTCCTTTATTATTTTTAATTTTGAACGCGATTTTTTATATTATTATTGATGAGGTATGCATTGATTAATTATTCAAGCTTAACAAAAATAATTATTAATAAGGGCTTATGGAGACAAATGAAATTAGCGGAATACAGCGTAAAATTGGTTAAAAAAACCGATGGTCTTTCTAGAACATTCGGATAAAGAGTTAGGGTCGTGACGGGTTATGGCGCGGGACTAATAAGAACCAATCACCATGACCTTATTTCATCTCGTGATACACTATTTTATATTGAATAGAGTAAATTCTAAAGTGGAGATATGCCTCAGATACTCAGATGCTTTCTTAGCATCTCGTCCAGCTCCTCCATCTTAACCGGCTTACTGATATAGTCATCCATGCCAGCCTCAAGGCACTTCTCTCTATCTCCCTTGAGCGCATATGCCGTTATGGCGATTATCAACATTTTGTTGTGCCAGCGCTGGCGAATTATGCGGGTGGCCTCCAGGCCATCCATCTCGGGCATCCTTACATCCATGAGCACAACATCGTAGCTTCCCAATTCAAGAGCCTGCAAAGCCTCCTTTCCACTGGATACTGCATGTGCTCGGTAACCCAATCGTTTTAGCATGGAGAGTATGACCTTTTGATTCGATACATTATCTTCAGCTATAAGCACACTTAGATCCTCATGGCCGCTTCTTTCCGCGATTAGCTCATCATCGCTGCCGGCTATGGATTGCTTGGCAAGCGCGGCTTTTAGGGCATTGAAGAGATCTGTTTGCCTGACGGGCTTGGCCAAAGTTCCTGTAAAAAGCTTTGGTCTGATTCGTTGGCCGGCGAATGTCAGAGCTACTATTGGAAATGCCTTATTGATCTTGAGTATCTCTTCCTCTAAAGAGAGGACGTCATCTATTGTGCTAATATCCAGGAGAGCAATGTCCAAGGGATCAATGCTTCTTATTAATCCAAGAGCTTCTTCAAACCCTGCGCTGGTTATCGGAATCATGCCCCATTCAGCGGTTTGCATTTCCAGGTTACAGCGAACGGTTGTATTTCCTTCTGCGATGAGGATTCGCTTTCCATCAAGCGGCAGTTGGATCCCGCTTAAAAGCGAAATATTGGGAACAGGTTTAGTCTTAATGGTGAAATGGAATGTCGACCCCTCCCCCAACTTGCTCTCTGCCCAAATCCTTCCGCTCATTAGCTCTACCAACTCTATGATAGTGGATAAACTTGTGTCAGCAGCCTTATTTCTTCTCTTCTTTAGCTCTTCGGGCGTGTCACATGAGCTGAAAAGCAGATCCAATTTATCCGCGGGGATACCGATGCCGGTATCTTTGATCTCAAAGTGAATCTCGTATAAGGGATCAAGATATACAGAAGATACTGAGACATCAACCTCTCCCTTTTCGGTGAACTCGACTGCGCTACTAAGCAAATTGATGAGGATTTTAAGAAGCTTCTTCGGGTCACCGATTATTACATCCGGTGAAATTCCATCTATCTTGTATGTCAGATCCAGCCCCTTCGCCGTTGCCTTTTTAGCAACTGACTGCAGAGCATCCTCAATGCAATTGCGCAGATTAAAGGTCCTAATTTCAAGATCCGTCTTCTCTCGCTCTATCTTTGAGAAATCGAGGAAATCATTTACAATGGCCATCAGAGCATCCGAAGATATTCTGATGGTCTCAACGAAATCTCTCTGCTCCGCAGTCATATTCTCTTCAAGTAGCAGGCTTGTCATGCCCACTATGGCATTCATGGGCATGCGAATGTCAAAGCTCATGTCTGTCATGAATTTTTTGTATGTCTTTAGCAGTTCAATTACACTTTTTTCATCATTTATGCGATATTTCTTTTTCCTTCCAACTTTCTCATGGGATATTATTTTGCGATCTTCTAAGATGTTGATGTATTTTGAGGCCGTGGAATGACTCATTGACAATTTTTCGGATATCTGAGAAAATGTGGATCCAGGTGACTCGACCAGTATGAGGATTATATCTCGAAAACGCTTCTGCTGCAGTAATTGGGTTAATGCCCTCTCCTCTGGCTTAAGTTTGCCAGATACAAAATATATTTTTAGGTTATACTGCTTTTGGCTAACAATTGATCCATTTTTCTCTAACTGATCGAGGTGATATCGCAAAGTACTGAGACTTATCTTAAGTTCCCTTGCGAGTTTCCTCAGGTGAGAGCCGGGATTATTCGAGATATAAGCTAAAATCTTCTCCCGATTATCATGGACAATGTTCTCTTGCATGTCGTCTCTGTCGTTTCCATCCAATAAATATCTATTTATTTTTTTAATTTATTTCAGATGAAGTCACGTAGCTGCAACCCAGGCTGTGAACTTCTCTCTTGGACAATATCGCATCAATATAGATATTTTGTGGTCAATTTCCATAAGTCCCAAAATAGGAGAGGACGAAATGGCAAGCAGGCTGGACGCTAGTATTAATGGACAGCTATGTGGCCATAGTGAGTAGTGCGCTCCGGTAAGAGGCGTTCCGATTCTTTTTTTTTCAACAGCGTCTAAATTTGCCGCCTCTTCTGTATAAGCTGACCTTATGCCTGAATGCATTCTAGGAAACCACCTGCACAAACCGCTCCTGTATACGATACCGATGAGAATGCTCAGACACCATCATCCTCTCCAGGTAATCCAAACGCTGATCAATTTTTTCAACCTCATAGTTCATCTTCGAGATCCTGGCCGAAAGCAACTGTCGCCTTTTGATAAGCGCCTCCCATTCTTCCATATATTTCACCTCCGATTTGCATACAATAATTGGCACCTTTGCATAACTTCTTTATGGCACATTTTGAGAATTTATAGTACAAAGTGTAAACTAACAAAATTGACTCCTTTGTGAAATTTTTCCAGGCAATGTCTTAAGGATGCTGTAAGCAGTATGTTGCTTTTAGAGCGAGTATGATGCCATAAGATTAGATTGGATCTAACTTGACTTACTAATTAATTATGTGCACTTTCGAAATCGTGTTCTGCAGTCGGAAGAAAACTGTTTTCCAGTTTGCGAACAAGCCCGGAAAAAATAGCGACATCATTGGATCTTTCAACCTTTGGCGGAAGCAGGTCTAGACCTACCAGTACCTTCTCGGTGTCGGATAGGTCTCCGATGATCTTCTTTGTAGGTGGCGGCAGATGTCTCACCAGAGTGGGGATGGCCTGTATCCGGTCTCCTCTAGCAAGTTGTGGTTTCTCAAGCAGGTCTAATACCTCTATTTTATACCTGCCAGCCAGGTGGTCCTCGCAGATTTTCTTGAGATTGGCAAACGCTGCAAGGCTCTTTCTGGTCCGACCAGCCACATAGAGCCTCAGTATGTAGACGTTTTCTCCCTGTTCTATGCCGGGCTGAACTTCTGCTCCTTCTTCCTCCACGTAATCTCCTCCGCGACCTCTTGAAGGCTGTCCGTCGCTCAGCTTTTGTCCAAATAGCGCTTCCTGCGTTCAGCCTCCTGACTTGAGTGAGGGCTTAAGCCTTCTCCTTATTAGCCTCATGGTAGCAATATGCTCCTCTATGCGGTTGTCTTTCAGAAACCATATCTATAGGCATCGCCGTCGCAGACATGGCCTGTAGATTACAGTAAGCTCGCCAAGACATCGCCTTCAGCTTCCTGAAGTTCACCCACGACTAAGCCATGTCCCATTTTTTTGACCGCAGGTTCGGATAGGTTCGATGCAGTTTTGAGTCCACAATCCATCATATTGAAGTATGTGGTTTGCCGTATTTTCGTACTTACGAAATGCTGAGAGGGATCTGACCTCTCATTAGCAGTAACTTTATCCTTAAGATGTATCAATTTTAACATACTCATCCTAGCCATTTTGATAAGCTGCTGTGGGAACGGGATGGCTAAAAGCAAGCTTTTCCGGGGCATAGGAAAATTGCAGTTGGGACATTGTGGAATCCTCAGGATAATATATATCAAATAGAAGATGCCTAAACCTCTAATAAAGCCTTTCCATGTTAAATATATATTGGGCTTTACATCCTTCTGGCAATATCTACAGAGTACCATATATCCTCGATTTATATTACCGACACTGGTTTTGACAAATTAGCGACGAGAGACCCCGAGAATTTGGTCCAGGCTCTGTTCGGAAGGTGCTTTGAAATGGTCTTACGATTACTTATTAAGAACTGAAAGTATTTAAGATATCATAAGACAATCTCCGCCAACTTTTGTCCGTAATACGACTCCGAACTAATTTTGAAGGTGCTAAATTTTGGTTTCCATTGGTGCTGTGATAGAAGCTTTTTTTCAATCCATGAGATAGCTACTGAGCCGATTTCTAGACGGATATTATTTCCTAAACCCATAGCTTTATAAACTAATATATTTATGAACTTCGCTTGCCATCATAGTGAAAGATGTGGTTTGGTGTGTTTTCATACTTACAAAATTGAAAGTATTATTTTAGAGCAGGAGGCGTTCGACATAATCCAAGATATCAGTCAATGTTGCGGCGGCGGACTGCCGCGGCGACAGGTGGTTGACTCTTGAGGGCCATTGTTGGTGCTTGGCCCCAGTAATGCGATTAAAGAGAAAGAGAGATTCCCCCAGCTCCAGCGTTATAGGAGATCAATATACATTCACACCTGTGCTATTAGCTCAAAAGGAAAATAAAATAGATATTATCTGGCTCTCGTATCAATACAGCAATAGGCGAGATTTCACATCCTAAGATGCCGCCTATCCCTTTAAAAACCGAGATCCTGGCTATAAGATAGAGAACCCTGTTGCCTACTACGATGCCAGTTCCTACAGAAATCCAAGAATCGATATCAGAATTCAATTTCGTTTCCATTGCATTTTTTCCTGGTACCGGTTACAGGCCTCTTAATCAGAGGCAATTTTTTTTCCCATCTCTTTGCGCAATATTTTTGTCAATAGACTTCTGATTGATTTCTCCATTAACGCCTTAATTGATGCTATTAATACCCATAAAAGCCTGGTACTGACCTCGGTGTTTATATATCCATCCAGTTTCTCCCCTTCAAAATAGGGATAAATACGTATATATGCCCTAGGCATAGAGAGCATAGCGATTAAAGCCCAAAAGTAGCCGCTTATGACAGCAGTTTCTGATGGATCATTAAGTCCAAAGGAGATGCTACACGAAAGCTTTTCAATGTGAATGTACCTAAATATATTCTTTAATAAGCGATAAAAAGCTGGAAAAACATCGATTAACATACGAGGATCTTTTTGGAACCGGTCACTATCCGGTTCTCGTGCTTCATCTGCGGTGACCTTA
>Ga0351897_1126_pt1 | contig 13784 bp, 9 predicted proteins | sample BONcelHT113001C4_FD_206876 | JGI IMG/M metagenome (GOLD analysis project Ga0351897, IMG submission 206876) | Enriched cells from coal bed in the Powder River Basin, Montana, United States - BONCAT cells T11 rep1 HSBNCT.T11.300.1.C4 ... | reverse complement strand
TATTTCCTTGTATATGTAGTACCTGAGGGTGTTGTTGTCAGCGGTCTTGATGCTTATGCCGCTCATCAAGGCGGTATCCTTGTTCTTGCTGAGAGTTATGGCGTTGTCCTTGTTCTCCATGGTGATGGTTCCAGCGTTTGCATCCACGGAGGTGATGGTCATCTTATCGTACTCGGTGTCGGCCTTGACATCAGTTGCCTCACCGGAGATCTGCCAGATGCCGTCGACTGTGGCCAGATTCTGATCAGCGCCGCGGAATGCGTTCTTGAAGTGAGCTGCGATTGTTACCAGCTTCTTCTGATCGCCTACAGCGGGATTCTTGTAGTAGTAAGTCTTGTCGGCCATGTTCGCGTCAGCCTTGGACGGGGATATGACCTTGCTGTCTACAACGGAGCCATCCTTGGAGAGCTCGAGATATACCTTGTTGCCGTCGATATCAATGGACTTGATAGCCAGCTCGTAGCCTTCTTCCATCTTCATGGGTGTGCCGGAGGTGACTGTCTTCTCGGTATCGTCATCAATAAGAATCTTCTGGAGCTGCTCGCTGGACAGGGAATTCTCATCAGTGGACTCTTTGAACAAGAGGTTCTTCTCGGCGTTGTCAACGTTCTCGACATAGCCTGCGAAGTACCTGTCTGCCAGGAAGCCCATGACATTGAATGCGCCCCAATCCTCGAACTTGAACTCCTTGGACTGAGCCTTGGTCTCATACTTGACACCATAGGGCGAGTCGCCGCTCAGCTTCTTTTCACCAGTTATAGTGGTGCTGAGTGTCTCGGTCCCGATGTCATCCTTAATATCATAGTAGAATCCGGCGAAGTTCTGAGAATTCCATGTGGTGTCTGCGGTAGCGACTGCGCCGCGTACCTCCACCTTCTCGACCGCGCCGACTACCATCGCTGTTGCTAGTAACAGCATCATCGATGTAAGCGTAATTGCAGCCAATTTCTTCATCTTTTAACCTCCTATTTTCCCTTAACGATCACTTTCAGCAGCATACAGTCTGATTATTCTTAAAACTATTGCCTGAATAAAGTCTTCGATTGCCCTGCTACATACTGTGACACGAGGTTTCCTGCGATGTCACCGCTGCCTGGCGTCTCTCAGACATGTATATAGCTACGTCACCCTCCTCAAATCCCATAAGGGATATAGGGTAGAGATAGAGTATTTCCCTATTATATCTTTTTTGGTCCTCTGCTAGCAGCTTGGTGCTGATCTTCCTCTATCGAGAGTTACAATCGACCAAAGAGCTTTACAAGGCTCAATCACGCATTTGTCACTACCTATTTAAAGACTATTCTTCGCTGAGACGGCAAGAAGCCTGAAAGAACAAAGCAATCGAACCAACTTCATCTGGGAGAAAGTCCATCTTTATATTCAGGCCTGAAAAAATACCCCTGTATGCTCCCTTAGCATGATCGTTCTAAGACAAAAAGTGAAACTGCGGCGTACTCCTTCAGCAAGATATGGGTATTTCACTAAAAAAATAAATCTTTTACAAAAATCTATTATAAAGATTAATCAGAAGTTCTAGATTAAAGATTCCGTGTTTGAATTTCTTTTATCAAATAATTTTAAATAAGATTTAGATGGCGCTAATTAGGTTAATCAAATCAATTTTTTTTCGGAGAAAAGGTGATTTGCAATAGCAAACGGCTGTGGCGCACGTGCATAGCAGGCTGCGAGGTATGAGATGCATTGCCGCATATGGTACAATGCAATTATCAGGTTATTACGATAGAAATAACCGGGGAAAACCGTTTTTGCGAATGGCGTCACAATCCATTAAGCATGTCAAGAACCTGCTTGATTTATCATCCCATCTATCTACTGCACGGGGCGTTCGGCCATCCGGAGAAAAAGGAGCGCCTCACCGCAATACTGGATAAAATTCAATCAGAAAAGCTCGATGTAGACTTCATCACACCAGAGCCCGCGACCATAGCCCAGGTTGCGGCCATACACGGACTTAGGTACATCAATCAGGTAAAAGCCATCTGCGAGCACGGTGGCGGCTATCTGGATGTCGATACAATCCTTTCCAAAGAATCCTATGATGCCGCCCTGATAGCAGTCGGCGGCGCATTGACCGCGGTCGATGCTGTCCTGGGGGAGTACGGCAATGCCTTTGCCCTGGTCCGGCCGCCCGGGCACCACGCCAAGCCCAATCGCGGCATGGGATTTTGTATCTTCAACAACATCGCAGTCGCCGCGAAGCATGCCCAGGCGCGGGGAGCGAAAAAAGTGCTCATAGTAGACTGGGATGTGCATCACGGCAACGGCACCAATGACGTTTTCTATTCCGATCCGTCTGTACTATATTTCTCTACCCACCAGCATCCCCACTATCCGGGCACGGGAAGAGCAGATGAGGTAGGAGAGGACGGCGCAGAGGGTTTCACGGTAAATGTGCCCCTGCCATCGGGAACGGGAGACGCGGGTTACCTCATGGCTTACCGGGAGATCCTAAAGCCCATAGCTTTGGAGTTTGAACCCGACATAGTTCTCGTCTCGGCTGGCCAGGATCCGCATAAGGACGATCCTCTGGGCGGCATGCGTCTGACCTCGGCCGGCTTTGGTGCCATTGCCGGCCTGGTGAAAGAGATAGCCAATACTTGCTGCCGGGGAAGACTGGCTGCTGCCCTGGAAGGCGGATACAACCTGCAGGCGCAGGCAGAAGCGGTTGTAGCCGAGATCAGAGCTTTTGGAGGTGAAGTGCCGCAAGTAGGAGGCACGGACACTGGCGTTGCCAGGAGAATAGAGGAGATTAAAAATATTCAAAGCAGCTACTGGAGCTGCTTTTCCTAGCCGATACGAAATTTGGCCCGGAAATAATGAGCCAGGAAGATGCGAAAGCCCTCATCCTTTATGCCCAGCAGCTCCAAGCCCGCATATATATTGTGCCCTTCGCGAATGGACGCGGACAGATGCTTTCCCAGAGAGAGGTTTGCGCTCTCCAGAGCCAGAAGATCACGAGCAGAAGTATACTGGCGCGTCTCCTCCACCACGACTTTGCCGTTGGCGATGTAGGGTCCGGAGAGGGGCACCGGGTGGGCTGCCAGGAAGCGAGAGAGGTGATCGGCCTGCCAGACGGGGGGACCTATGCGCTGGCAGGCTTTGGAGAGCTGCCAGACCTGCATCTCAAAGAGCATCACGGCTCTGTCGCGATAGGTCGAAACGTCGCTACGTAGTAGGGAAAAGCCGTTTCTTTCTATTAGCGCCTTAACAGAGCCTTCCGCTTTGCGAAGCTGAGGATAGAGAACATCTTCCACCACATCGGGCGCGGCAAACTCAAGGAGGATGGGCATTGTCCCCCGCGCATTTATCAGAGCAATTAGCTCCTCATCGGATAAGGGGTCCTGCAATGGGGGGAAGAAGAAATCGAGCTTCGGCTCAGCTAGAAAAGAGCGCGCGACAGAGGCAAACTGGAGCATCTTGTCCAAAGTTAACGCGCCGGCCACATTTCTTCCTGGATCAACCGGATCGACCACAATCAAGGGCTCGTCGTGCCTGCCTATGCCGTGCCCTTCCAGGTCCAGGCGCTGGCCGGGGCGCCAGGCAGATGCTGCCTGGAGCACGGCGGCAAAGGAACCGTAGCATAGCACGAGCAGCTCTGCCAGGTAGCCGGAAAAGCCGCCCGTCTTCAGCTCCGAGCCGTAGACATTTACGCCCTTCATGAACTGCTTTAGGAGAAGGACCTCGTCCTCCCTACCAACGATCCTGCTGCTCACGTATTTTGTATGAAAAGGGGTACGATCCACTGCCGACAACAGACGGGCGGCATCCTCCACCAGATAGCAGGGAACCAGGTCTACCTCAAAACCGTCCATCCGGGCGTGGACGTAGGCGTGCTCCGCATATTTCTCCTCATGATCCGGGGCGACGAGCCTGGCGATCTCCAGGGCAGCTCCCAGATCGCCCCCAGGAGGCACCCCTAAAAAGATGTCCAGATCATGATCTCCTGCCAGCCAGGTGCTTCTGGCCGCAGAACCGACCAGCATGGCCTTTAGATAGAGGCCTCGCTCTCTTGCCAGACCCTCTATGCGGGCCATAATGGAGGCAGAGGTCACCATCATTCGCTTCCTGTCGGATAGACCGGGCTTAACCTGTCCGAGAACCACTTCTCGGATTTCAGAGAGGGAATCCTGCCAGGTCTTCGTAGATAGGCCCTCCGCTAGTGAGAGTGCTTTTTTTAAGATAAAATCGGTCCACGGTGAAGCTGCCCAGGTCCGAGGAAGAGAAGTTTGCGATTCTTGCGCCAAGCTGGCGATTCATCTCCGCACTGGGACGGGCCACCCGGCCCAGGGTGACATGGGGGGAGAAGCCTCGTGCCTCGGGCGCAAAGCCAAGAGGGTTCAAAGCTTGCTCTACCTTCTCGTAAAGCTCCTGGAAATTTCCTTCCAGACCCATCCACACCACGCGAACAGCCCGACCTGGAAAGGCGCCCATGCCCTTAACACGGACCGGGAAAGGCGCAGCCTTAACCCTGCCCAGCGCCTCAGCCACCTGGCCCACATTTTCTTGCGGCACATCTCCCAGGAATTTTATGGTGACATGCACCAATTCCGGCTTGACGAGCCGCAGGCCGTTCGTCGCGATGCTGTTTTGCAGGCGCCCAATCTCCTCGCGCATGCTGCTAGGAAGCTCTACGGCCACAAAGCACCTTATCCCCGTCATCGCAAGACACTGCCTTTGCTGGCGGAGGTAACCGAGTTTCTATAGCGGGCCAAAATGCCGCTCTTTATCTTGGGCTCAGGAGGGACCCATGCCTTCTTTCGCATTTCCATTTCCGCGGGATCAACGAGCAGATCGATCCTTCGGGCCGGGATGTCTATTGAGATCATGTCGCCGTTCTTTACAAGGGCAATTGGCCCACCCACCGCTGCCTCGGGAGAGACGTGCCCGATGCATGGGCCTCGGGTTCCGCCGCTAAAGCGCCCGTCGGTGATTAGAGCCACAGACTCGGAGAGGCCCGCCCCCGCGATGGCGGATGTGGGTGCCAAGGTCTCCCTCATGCCCGGCCCGCCTTTTGGTCCTTCGTATCTTATTATCACTACATCGCCGGCCTTTACGCCGCCTTCAATGATGCCTGCCATGGACTCCTCCTCGGAGTCGTAGACTACAGCCGGGCCGGTATGTTTGAGCATGGATGCGGATACCGCCGTCTGCTTGACCACAGCCCCCTCTGACGCCAGATTGCCAAACATTATGGCAATGCCGCCTTGAACGTGCACTGGTGCCTCTGGTGTGGCTATGACGGCCGCATTGGTCAGGGGATTGACGGGCTTAAAAGCATCCAGGTTCTCGCCCAGTTTCTTGCCCGTGACGGTTAGAACGTTGAGCGAGAGCCTTGAGGCGAGCCGGCTCATGATCGCGGGAATTCCGCCGGCTCTATCCAGGTCGAGAATATGATGAGGTCCGCCCGGTCGCAGGTTGACCAGATGAGGTGTCTCGCGACTTAATTGGTCGAAGCGATCCAAATTCAGATCCAGGCCGAACTCTGCAGCTATGGCCATTATGTGCAAGACGGTATTGGTAGATCCACCAATGGCCATGTCCACGCGAATGGCATTGTCCAGCGATTCGCGCGTCACTATCTGCCGGGCAGTAATTCCCTGCTCAACCAGCTCAATGATCTTCATGCCCGAAAGCTTTCCCTGGCGCATCTTTCGCGCGTCCACGGCATGGGTGGTAGCGCAGCCGGGCAGGCTCAAACCTAGGGCTTCAGTGAGACAGGCCATGGTATTGGCAGTAAAAAGTCCGGCACACGATCCGGCTCCGGGGCATGCCATCTCCTCCAGGACGTCCAGCGTCTCGCCTCCCGCCTGCCAGCCCTCGAAGACGTTGATCAGATCCAGCTCTTTGTCGCAGGCAAAGCCGGGCATCATGGGCCCGCCCGTAACCACGATGGTAGGCAGGTCCAGTCTTCCTGCCGCCATGATATGACCGGGAACGATCTTGTCGCAGGAGGGGATCATAACCAATCCGTCCAGCTGATGGGCCTCCGCCATGATCTCGATGGAGTCTTCGATCAGCTCGCGACTGGGCAGCGAGTATCTCATTCCTTTATGACCCATGGCTATGCCGTCGCACACGCCAATGGTCTGAAATTCAAAGGGCACGCCTCCCGCGGAGAGGATGCCTGCTTTTACAGCCTCACCCAGCTTATCGAGATGGATATGCCCCGGGATAAAATCATTAAAAGAGTTGACAACTCCAATGAATGGACGGCGGATCTCTTCATCGCATAGGCCGGTGGCCTTTAAGAGAGCCCTATGAGGCGCTCTTTCTCTGCCTGCTTTGGTGATATCGCTCCTCATCTAAAAACCTCATTTCCTGGTTTTTGCTGCTTTTTTCGTTTAAGTAGTTGCTTACACCAAAAAACCATGCCGTCCTATATGTTAAATACCACAAAATACTAGCCGCCAGAGGTGGACAAACTTTGGATGCCTATTCGTTATTCCTGATATTCCTCGCCATCTACATTGCAGTCTTGCTGGGCATCGGTCTATATTTTTCCAGTCGACAAAAGTCTGTAACCGACTTCTGGCTGGCGGGAAGGGAGCTTGGGCCGATCGTAATCGGATTTTCCGCAGCATCCGCGTGGATCACGGCGAGCGCGCTGCTCCTGGCTACGGGGCTATTCCTGCTCATAGGCATAGGCTCGATATGGATATGGGTCTTTCCCAACATTGCCGGGCTGATAATAATTGCCGCGATCTCGGGACGGATCAAGAACATTCCTGCCTTAACCCAGCCAGAGCTCATGGAGATAAGATACGATCCCATGATCAGAGCCCCGGTTGCCCTGGCCGTCACCATTATGATGATACTCTTCTCGGTGACGGATTTCATCGGATTCAAGCTGGTGCTCGGCACATTTTTCGGCATCGATCCCATCTATGCCGTGGCCCTCATGGCCGTCTCCGTAGCTCTTTATGTCACCGTGGGCGGCTTTCGTGCCGTTGTCTGGACGGATATCTTGCAGTACCTGCTTCTGGCAGGCCTGGCTATTTACGTGGCCGCACTGGCCCTTGATCTTTCTGCCGGCAAGGGTGTCACTCTACTGGCCGCAGCGTCCGCTCTGGGCACAGACTGGTGGGACCCGCTCCTCCTGGGCGGCCTGATGGGGGCCCTGGTCTTTTTAGTAGCCCTCTTGCCCGGCTGGGTGGCGGAACAGGACCCCTGGCAGAAGATCTGGGCGGCGCGCGATGAGCGTTCCGCAAAGAGAGGACTGTTGCTGGGCAGCGCCCTGCTGGCCCTGGTCTACCTCTGCTGTTTTCTCACGGCCATTTGCATTTCTGTGCTCTATCCAAAGCCGACAGGAGAGGTAGAGGCGGAGATGCTCTACCTCAAGCTCATCAGCGATAACGTTCCAGGATGGCTCCTGGCCCTTCTCACCATTGGCTTTGCCGCGGCATCCATGTCCTGCACCGACACCTTTGCCACATCGGCAGCCTCCTGCATCTCCCGCGACCTGATCCAGCGGCACCTGCGGCCTGCCGCCACCATGAAGGAGATGCTGGTTATCAACAGGATATTGGTTATAATCATGATAGGCATCGCGGCGGCAATCGCGCTCTATGCGAACAGCATCGTCGATGCCGTGATCATAGCTACGGTGATAGGCACCACATCCTACTTCTTCCCCATCATCGGTGGACTGTACTGGAAGCGCGCCACCCGGTGGGGGGCCATGGCGGCACTCATAGCTGGGGGCGGAACGCAGATCCTTCTCATCTCCTACGAGCAATTCTGGCTGAAACAGCCGCTGGACAGCATCTCGCCCTATCTAACCGAGCATGGTGTGCTGGTCGGCCTGGCACTCTCCGCCCTATTCTTTGTTGGCGTCTCATTGGCCACAAGGCCGCAGCAGGACATTCGCTTAGCAGTCTTCTTTCCCGATATCGCAGAAAAGGTCTTCAGCCGCGATCTTCCCCGAGTCGACAGAAAGAGCGCTCTCTATCGCGAGATCGCTTCACTCATAGAAGAGAAGATCGCAGGAGAGCGATCCCACCTCAACTTAGCCATCAGACATGGCCGGGCCAGCGAGAACGGACAAGAGGAGCTGCCATGGGAGCGTTTTGTGGTGGTGCTCACGGAGATGTATCCCCTCTGGTTTACACCAACGGGAAGCCACATCGTCTACCGCCTCTCCCAGGCGGATATGCTGGGCTGCGTCAAGATAGTGCGCGGCGATAAGAGCCATATCTGGCTATCCGCCGAGCCGAGGCTAGAGCAGACACAGAGGCTGAAAGATGAGCTCTTTTTGGCGCATGAGGAGATAGAAGAGGCGCTGGCAAGCTTTGGCATGAAGGCATGGCTCAGATGAATGAAGATATAGAAGATATTATGGTGGCCGTAGTAGGTGCAGGGCCGGCGGGCAGCTCTGCCGCAGAGGCAGTCGCAGCTTCGGGTGTGGAGGTGTTGCTAATTGACAAGAAGAGCGAGATTGGCAGCCCCGTGCAATGCGGCGGATTTCTCCCAGAAGCTGTCGAGCTGGAGAAGCTCATGCCCCGCGCTCACCTGCCAGAGGTGCTAAGGGAGATTCCACAGCGCATTATTTTGCATCGCACCAAATTGCAGCGCATCTATTCACCCTCAGGGAATCACAAGCAGTTTGATGTAGCTGGCCGGGTCTTGGACAGACGGGCATACGATCGCTACCTCGCCGCCCTGGCGGCAGGCGCCGGAGCGAGAGTCCTTCCCGCGACCTGCGCCCGCCTTGAGGAAGGCAAAGTGCTACTTTCCGGCCACTTCAACGGGAAAATCAGGCCGCAGATAATAATAGGCGCAGACGGCCCGCACTCGATAGTATCCCGGGCCATGGGAAATCCGATACAAGAGACTGGCATCTGCCTGGAATATGAGATGGCAGATGTGAATATCGATCCACAGGCTGCTGAGATGTACTTCTCGGCTCAATATGCGCCGGGAGGCTACGCCTGGATAATCCCCCTGGGTCAGGATATGGCCAATGTGGGCGTGGGAGTGCGGGCATCTTACCTGGCCGGCCAAAAGCTTCCCCTTATACTGGACCGGTTCATTCGCGAGCACAGAATCGCGGCAGAAAAACTCGCTGGCGGAGAGGTCCTGGCGGTCATGCGGGGTTTGGTGCCCGCAGGCGGGACCGTTGGTGCAATCCAAAAAGACAACATGCTTTTGGCGGGAGACGCAGCCGGGCACGTTATGGCCACCAGCGGGGGAGGCATACCATTGGCCGTGGTGGCGGGAAGGATTGTGGGAGAGGTGGCAATAGGACAGCTGCAGGGCAAAATGCCTCTCACCAACTATCCGTCGCGCATTCGCGAAGAGTTCGGAATTGAGCTTTCTCGATCGGTTCAGATCAGGAAGATGGTAGATATGGCCATGAAGAGCGACCGGCTCATGAATGCCCTCTTTGCCGCACTCAGCCCGGCACAGATGAAATCAGTAATGCGCGCTCAGATTCCGGTACCGCTCGCATCTCGCACATGGTCCAGATAAGGGATCGGGCTGGCCGGATTAACAGTAAAGGCTTTGTTAGTTAGTTAGTTTCTCTGTGCGTTCTCTGTGAACTCTGTGTCTCTGTGGTTGAAAACGTCGTTAGTCGCTGGTATAACTAATAGCTGACGATAATACCACCACCGCAGACACAGAGCGCACGGAGGACTCACAGGGGACGTATATAATTATTCTATTATCCTCTCGATACAGCAAGGAACACTTAAAAATTATTCGCGATAATAAAAGAGATTATAGCGGAAGGATGGAACTGCCACCCAACCGAATGCTACTAATTATGCTTTCTCTTCTTTGGGTGTCTTGCCAAGCAGCTCTTCTATGGACTTGGCGCCCGCCTCCACGACTTTGACATTTATCTGGCCAATATCGGGAGAAATATCCCTTCCATGAATGCTCATTCTCTTCTTCTTTCCATCGGCTACGGGATGATATCCGGTTCCCTTGGAGAGCAGGATTTTTCTGCGCTTTGTGCCGGGTAGATCTGCCCGCATGGGAAATCCCTCGCGATCGCTGCCGCCCGTTACCTGTACCGAGTAGCCGGGCATGCCCAGTGCATCTCCTTCAATCTTGTCGCCGATGTGTTTTCCCAGAAGCTTGCCGGCTCCTGGATCCTTAAGCTCTACCTGATAGGCCTTACCGCTCTTCGGATCTGAGACTACGACTCTAAAATCCATCTTTCTTCCTCATCAAATGTAAACGTGACTACTGTGTCTTGAGATCTATGCTCTATAAAACCTTATCTTGCCATAGGTGGCACAATCATTTCAGCTCATGGGTTTTAGAGTAGTCCACCAGAATGGATATGGGCGCCGTCTTGATCTTTATTCCCAGCTCCTCGGCGGCCACCACCCCATTGACTCCTGCATAAAAGGCTATGCCGATCTTGCCCGCGCCCACGGGGCAGCCCAGTACGGGCTCGGACGGCTCACCCAATTTTATGATCCCACCGAGGCCCGCGTTTCGAGTCTCATCCAAAAGAGCGCGCACAAGCGTTGCCGCCGCGTCGGGCACCTCTCTCACATTGGCCAGCACTGTTCCCGAACCTTTGAAGACGGCATCGGCAACACTTGTCACCCTGCGGCCCATAAAAACCTTAATGGGATCAAGTGACGAGCCGGCATAGGCAATGAGGTCCGTGAAGTCAAAAGTCTGCCTTTCCCTGACCTCTGCCAGCCCCGCGAAGCTGGTGAGAACAGGAATTCCTCTTTTCATGAGCATGCCGTCCAGAGTGATGCTGCACAGCGTTGCTATGCCCAAAGATCCTTTTGGAATCTCGATAGTTGAGAAGCTCTCTCCCTCATCCAGGATTAGCACGCGACGGCTTATGGTGTAGCCTGCGTCGAATGCATGCCCCAGTATCTCGAAGACCTCTTCCGCATTTGCTTTGTCGATGATGCTGGTATTGGCGATTACATCTCCGTGACCGGACTTAGGATCGAAGCTGGTCTTGAACATATATTCTTCAATCCTGGTATTGACAAAACCAATCCGGTCGTCGACAAGGGCGTCCCCCAGCTCCCTTGACCCAAGAGGCGTGAGCACCCGGCCGCTATAGCCTTTCTTCTTGGTGAATCCCAGCTCGTCCAGGATCTTGAGGTTGTAGCGCACAGCCCTCTCTCCCAGGTCATAGCCGCGACTACTAAGGCAATCAGAGATCGCTCTGGCCCCCACCGGGGTGCCTGTGTTTTCGATAACGCGCAGGATCTCAATTAGCCTTCTCTGGCTCACATGCGCCTTGGTGAGAAGCTTCATCTTCCTTGATCCTCCGGGAAAGGCCATATATATCTTATGCGGATAACACTTGCCCGGCTTAAAACCCGGAAAAGATAAAATCATAGTCCCGTGGGGTAGCGGTCAATCCTGAGGGCCTTTGGAGCCCGCGACGGCGGTTCGAATCCGCCCGGGACTACTTCCAACCTTAAACCATTGGAAACGTAGATATATTCGCTCATATCTATGAGGTGAAGGCCGGTCCATGTTCTGGCCTGGCATCAAGACGGCAATTGCTCCGGTAGTGTAGCCCGGCCAATCATTTCGGCCTTTCAAGCCGAAGACTCGGGTTCAAATCCCGGCCGGAGCATTTTATTATCAACTACTTTTTGCCGAATACCTGGATTTTGAGTAATAGCATCTAACATCCATCCCGTTTGAAGAAAAGAGGATTTCCGCGCAAAAACTGCCCCCGACGAGTTATGCATCTTTTCAGCATCCAATAACTAAATGGGCCCATAGATATTGATTGTATCCAAAACTCTCGACATATTTATATTCCATAAGCCGGAAGATTGGGATTGTGCCTGAGCAAAATACTCAAATATGAGCGGAGAAGCATGTGAGTCAGGTACTCCACACGACAGAGCGCCAATATGGCGGCTTTTGCGGGTTTATACCGAGGCAAAGGCTGGCTAATCTTTGTCGGCGTGGTGCCAGGGATTTGAGCCACGACAGATGGCTTGGATCCTGAAGCGTTGATGTTTAACCTAAGGAGGTGGGAAAGAAATGAGAAAACTAATAGCTGTTTTGGTTATTATCGCCATGGCCGTAGTCGGCATGGCCGGTGCAGCAAATTACATGTACGAAAAGGCATCGATCAAGGGCGTAGGATACAAGAACGTAGAGATGATCATTTCCACCCAGTATGGCTTTATGGGCCAGAAGCTGGTAGAGAAAGAGTCCGGATCCGGTAACGTCATCACCGAGAGGACTGAACTCGAGGCCGAGAGGCAGCTCAATCACGATGGGACTACAATTGGCGGTACAACATGCCAGTTCCCAACCGGCACTCAATACCCAATGGACTACATCAACTTCACCAAGGAAGCTGAGTTCGAGTATATGCCCGTCTCATACCAGACCGGCACTTACGACCAGAAGTGGGTAGAGAAACTCTGCGTGCAGAACTACAGAATCGGCGCTGTGCTGACTGAGATGTACACCCATGCTGAGCACCTGCAGAAGACCACAGAGGTCAAGACACGGGGATACGCCACTAATTCGTCGCCATGCTGCACCGGTGTTCTCGAGGCTAACCTGAACAGCAACGTCATCGGTGTTGCTCACATCGGCTGGATCTCCAGGGACCCACAGGCTGAAAACAACCTCAAGGGCCGCCATGCTGAGTACGGCAGATCTGTCGAGGACCTGACTGGCGTCTTCTCCATCGAGAAGTTCATCCAGCTCTGGGGCAACTCCACATGCGGCGCAATCAGCGTTGACTGGCTGCCCTGCGTATAGATAGACCAAAATCTGTAACATTAAAGCTGGCTCCGGGCTGCAAAGCCTGGAGTTAAATTTGTTTTTTTGCTTCTTATTTGTACTGGATTCCCATCGTATTATGCAGAAATCTCTAGGCAGAGATTCTTAAATCATTGGATGCCGGTCACTGCAATAGAAGAAAACAAGCAATAGAAGCACATATATTGGACGGCAAAATTCTCTTTTTCATGCTCGATAGGTTTATATGCCATTAACCTAATCAGAAATGTTGTGCCTGAAAAACACACTCAATGGAATCATAGGGTCAGGCGTCTCACGCCGAATAAGGTGGCATTTGACGCTTTCGGCGGATGCTTTAGAGCAAAGCCGAACCAAGCGGTTTCATCTTTTCTGGTGGAACAGTCCCGAATCTTCGATGAGGGATTCTGCTATCCAATCGGGGTGATGTACTGAAGGATCATTCGTTGCTGTCAAAGAGCAGCCTTCGATCCTCATATAGTGGAGGTGGGAAAGAAATGAGAAAACTGATAGCTGTTTTGGTTATTATCGCCATGGCCGTAGTAGGCATGGCCGGTGCAGCCAATTACATGTACGAAAAGGCATCGGTCAAGGGCGTTGGATACAAGAACGTAGAGATGATCATTTCCACCCAGTATGGCTTTATGGGCCAGAAGCTGGTAGAGAAAGAGTCAGGATCCGGTAACGTCATCACCGAGAGGACTGAGCTTGAGGCCGAGAGGCAGCTCCAACACAATGGGAATACAATTGGCAACGGAGTATGCCAGTTCCCAACCGGCACTACTTACCCAATGGACTACATCAACTTCACCAAGGAAGCTGAGTTCGAGTATATGCCCGTCTCATACCAGACCGGAACTTACGACCAGAAGTGGGTAGAGAAGCTGTGCGTGCAGAACTACAGAATCGGCGCTGTGCTGACTGAGATGTACACCCATGCTGAGCACCTGCAGAAGACCACAGAGGTCAAGACCAGGGGATACGCCACTAATTCTTCGCCATGCTGCACCGGTGTTCTCGAGGCTAACCTGAATAGCAACGTC
>Ga0351897_1124_pt1 | contig 13969 bp, 14 predicted proteins | sample BONcelHT113001C4_FD_206876 | JGI IMG/M metagenome (GOLD analysis project Ga0351897, IMG submission 206876) | Enriched cells from coal bed in the Powder River Basin, Montana, United States - BONCAT cells T11 rep1 HSBNCT.T11.300.1.C4 ... | reverse complement strand
GCCGAAACCCATGGTTGAGGGGGTAGATTCAGTATCTGTAGATGAAATTTTGAAGTTTGATGCCGCCACCTGGACTTTATCAACTTTTGTATGTAATATCTGCATAACATTAACTGAAAACATGTTACTGCTTATGCGAAGTTTATATACCAACCTATGTGGTTCAGAGGTCTCTCCGAGAGCACCTTTGCAGAACGCCGATGTCATAATATGACTATTTTATGACTTGAGCCGCAGAGCAGCGGCCTTTGATGTAAAGTTCCTTTTGCAATTACTCACACAAAAAATGATAGAGATCTCCCAATAGGAGATCATATCTTCGTTCTGCGATTTTCAGAGTCGTTATCCGTATAAGGCAGTAATGCCAGATACATCCCCTAATCCCAATTCTGTCTGTGGATCGGTGTAGTAAGTCATTATTTGAGACAAGTCATACTTCTTTATAGGATCCAAATAAGTGTCTCCTAATCCTAGCGTGTGACCAGTCTCGTGAAGAGCTGCACTTTCCACCAAGAACTTATTACCTGTTGTTATAGCTTTGCCCTCTACATATGGTATATTGGTCACGTGGTAAAGGTTTTGATCGCTGATCGCATTTGTCCATGACAGAGCGGTATTATAGCGGACATCAGATTCAAGCATAGTGTAATAGGACTTACCATCACTACCTGAAAGAGTGTTTTTTGTATCGAACCACAAACTTGCCATTGCTACTGTGGAGGAGCCACTCAATCGGGTAAACTGATGCACATTCACACCATCGCGTTTTCCGGCTAGTTTTGTAGAATCTGCGATATTGTCTGCCAGCAAATTTTCGGAACTCGCACTCGCATCATCCCATTTATTTGCAGCACTTGAAATAGCTTGTTTTGTGGCTTCTTTAGTCACAGTATTTGGCATGCCCTTGGAATTGAAGCTTAGCTGAACGTTTCTCTTAGACCAAATCGCGCCATCTAGAGCATATATATTGTTAGGATCGTAGCTAAGGAGTGGCACCCAGGAATTTGGATCATTGTAATTATCATAAGTACCTGGCGCGATAATGCCTCCATTCTCAACTACGCCTTTTTCGTGGTTTATTGCTACCAAGCCAAAATCCTTAAGATTGCCGTCTGATGTCATTCGCTGGCCATTCGCACTGAAACCTAAGGCACCAGAAGAAACATACGAGGACGTCTCCTCATCTAAGCATGCCTCTTGATCGACCGATACTGAGCCGATGATTGAGGCTGATTTTCCGGATGCTGATTTTAGATCCATCCCGATCTCTTCTCCGGTTGCTGAAACAATCATTTGATTGTTTTTTGTCTCTGAGCTTACTATGATATTAGTTTCACCTATGGTTTGGCCGCTTAATGTGGAGCCCATCGACAAGGAGTCTACTGCAGTCGAACCCTGAATATTAGCGTGCCCTGAATTTGATACAATCACTTCATGAGCATTGGTTCCCGCGTTCACTATATTGCGAAGAGAATTTTGATCTGACCCGCTTAAGGACCAATCATCTCCTATAAAATTGCCACCTAATTCCGTGAGACTACTATATTCTGTATCTGTTCCAAGAAGAAGTTCCTTCGTAACACTTCCGGCATCGCCCCCACTGGTAACCAAAACGCCATTTCCTTGTTGAGCTACAAATACCAGTAACAGCAAAGCAATTGTAAGCCTACAAGATGCTAATTTCGTCATCATCTCCTCCCCTAATCCTATAATCAAAGGAGGTTTTGCGAGTTATTAAGACTTCCTCCCTCACAATTTCGTAGTCTCGCTACCGAAGCCATCCAGAAAGCATAATGTTTCGTCAGTAAGAATTGCCCATTTCTAAGATAAAAACGCCTAGGACTGAGCAAAAATCGCTATAAAGGTAATCAAAAGCTATCCCTGTAGAAATTCTACTATAGACCCCCTAGAGGTCATATTATTGATATAATATGACATCGTGTACCATCGCATGCATCCCGAGGACTTTCTCACCCTGGAAGAATGGCATAGGCTACTGGCTGCAGCTCCTACCCCACGAGAAGCAGCCCTTCTCTGGCTCATGGCCGGCTGCGGCCTTCGTGTATCTGAAGTAGCGGCCATGAAAGTGGAGCACCTGGACGGCCCCGGAGGATACCTGCACGTGGTAAACGGCAAGGGTGGTAAACAGCGTACATCCATTTTCCCCAAGCCAGTTTTGGATGCCCTGCAGGCCCACCTCCAAGGGCGTAAGAGCGGATACCTCTTTGAAGGCAGAGACCAAGGTCATATCTCCACTAGACAGATCCAGAGGCTGCTGGATGAAGCCGCGGAGAATGCAGGGCTCCAAGAGACGAGGTCGGGCAAAGTTAGGCAGCGGAAGAGGATCACGCCACATTTGCTGAGGCATAGTTTCAGTCGATGGTCACTGGACGCCGGGATAGATATTAGCTATCTGCAACATCAATTGGGCCATTCCTCGCTGACTACCACAGCGATTTATTTGCAGGCTAGGCCGAACCATCGTAGGAAGGCGTACGAAACGGCTGGCTTCGATAAATTGCTCAGTTTCCAATAAGATGGCCGGTAATGCGGAGGTGCCCCGAAGGGAGCTTTACAGTTGAGTTTGGAGAGTAAGAAAGTCCAAATTTTGCCAATATATCTCTTCAAGGATGAAAATACAATTCGATGTTTCATAATGTATGATCCTTCTCGAATAAAATTGTCAGCACTCTGTCTTGAAATCTAGCGCGTGAAAGCAGACCTTACGAGGTCGAAAGCATATTTATAAAAATATCATCGGCTTCGATTCCTGTCAGGATGGGCACTCTATTCAAGTGCGTGCAACTTGTGGGACAGAGAGATGAATAAATCTGGATTGTGGAGGGGACATAAGCCCGCTAATGAGGATAGATCTCACATAAAATCATATATGATCATGTTCAATTAGGATGGATAGGGATGATGTCGGATGGGCAAAACAGCTCTCATGCTTGTAGTGGTGCTAGCATTATCAGCCAGTGTCATTTGTTCGCAAGGTCAAACAGATCCATCTACTGGATCTGCAACAACCACGACTACAACAACTGATGACAAGGAGATTCATGATTATGATATAAGAGTAAATTCATTAGACAATGGTCATTATACGATAGGGCTTAAAAATAATTTGCTGTTATCTGAGATTGATGTTTTTTTTGATGGAAAGCCCGTAGGTTCAATACCTAAAGGCCCGGCATGGGCGGAATTTGATACAGATAAGATTCCAGCTAATGTGAGGGTTTCTGGAAAAGGAGAGAGTTATACTAAGAATATGATGGAGTATGTACCGTGGGCGTACCAAGATAATAATTATAAGGTTATAGATAAATTGATTGTAGATAAAAGCGGAAATGAGATTGGATTAAAAGTAAAGATAGAGTATCCGTCTAATCTCAAAAAATTTGAAAAAGGGATTCTGGATATAAAGGAGATCACAACGGATTTTGGATATGCTACGTCCCCAGATACCCAAAATAGCATTCAAACGTTCTCTATAATAAAGGTAGCAGGCGATGAGGGCTTGAGAGAAGAATCCGATTACATTGGTACAGATAAGCTTATGCTTTTAGATCCAATAATAATTGCGAATGGACCGGCTGAATTGCTCAAGCCTTACAATGGATGGATGGTATATGATAATAACTTGAGAGCCCGCGTAAAAGATCAATATCCAAAAGCTATTGCAGATGCGTCTATTGCAGAAGGGATAGAGCGATTGATAGATATGGTCACCCTTGGAGATGTGCGAAAAGCGTGTGAGATCGCTCTTGAAGGAATATTTGAGGGCCTTGATTTCAAGGAAATCTGCAATGCTCTAGCTAAGTGGCAAAAAGAGTATACTATAGGCGGAGCCCCTTCGGCAATTTTCTCCAATGAGAACGATTACGATTGCTTTACCTATATTTTTGGAGTTAATGGCTATGAAGATTTGTGCACTGGAGCAAATGGAGTTTGGCTGAAATGGCCTTTTTCGTTTGATGCTGATGGAGAGCATGAAATCAGGCTACATTTCGATACAATGTTCGAGGGAGATATTCCTAGCTTAGGTCTAAAAGGAGGTCGAATTGGTGAAGAAATTCCTATTTATATAAAAATAAATTCGGATCAGAGTGTCCTTGAAGAAGGCAAGATAGACAAAAAGGAAGTCGTATTTCCCGATCCGAATCTTGAAGCAGCGATAAGAATGGCAATCAACAAACCTGAAGGTGCCATTTATGCGGCGGATCTAGATGGGCTCAAAAGCCTTGATGCTCGTGAGAAGAGCATCAAAGATATTACGGGACTGGAGTATTGCATTAATTTGGAATATCTGGACCTATACAAAAATCATATAACTGACGCATCGCCGTTATCAGGACTTATAAAATTGAAACATCTGGAATTAGGGGGCAATCTGATCACCGACGCATCGCCGTTATCAAGACTTACAAACCTGGAAAATCTGAACCTGTTCGGCAATCAGATCACAGATGTATCGTCGTTATCCGGACTTACAAACCTGAAATTTCTATGCCTATCAATAAACCAGATCACTGACGCATCGCCTCTATCCGGACTTACAAACCTGGAAAATCTGAACCTAGGAGCAAACCCGATCACCGATCTATCGCCGTTATCAGGACTTATAAAATTGAAAATCCTGGACCTATTCAAAAATCAGATCACTGACGCATCGTCGTTATCAGGTTTCACAAACCTAACGGATCTTGACCTAAGAGAAAATCAGATCACAGATGTATCGCCATTGTCAGGACTTACTAACCTGGAAAATCTGAACATGTTCAGCAATCAGATCACAGATGTATCGCCGTTATCAGGACTTATAAAATTGAAAATCCTAGACATATCAAATAACCAGATCACAGATGTATCGCAGCTATCCGGTCTCACAAACCTGGAATCTCTGGACCTAGGAGGAAACCAGATCACAGATGTATCGCAGCTATCCGGTCTCACAAACCTGATCAACCTTGTACTAAGAGAAAATCAGATCACAGATGTATCGCCATTGTCAGGACTTACTAACCTGGAACATCTGGACATGTTCGGCAATCAGATCACAGATGTATCACCATCATCCAACACCTACGAATCTAAAGATAATATAAAATATCTATTAGCGGCAGGCCGTTCTCAAGATTACGATAATGCCCTTATTTCCTATGACAGAGCCACGGAACTAGATCCTTCCTCAGCAGAAGCTTGGAGTGGAAGGGCCAAAGCATTATATAAACTGGGAAAATACAATGAAGCCTATCAAAGTTTCAACAAGTCTCTCGATCTAGATCCGTTAAATGCGACCATTTGGTTTATGAAATCAGATGCATTATTTTCTCAGGCAAGTTCAACCTGTCTATCAGCTTCATCCTGTGGATTTATTGATGAAGCTATTCAGGCTCTCGATAAAGCTATTGAATTGGATCCATCAAATAAGGAATACAGAAATTTTAAAGGCAGAGCTCTTTTCCAACAGGAGAAGTACGATAGCGCCATCAAGTGTTTCGATGAAGCTATCAAAATAGATCCGTCTTTTGCCTGGGCTTGGCTAAAAAAAGGCATTGCTTTGAAGCGTTTAGGTAAATATGATGAAGCCCTCCAGTGCCTCGATAAAGCCGGCGAATTGGATCCACAAAATGGAGCGGTTTGGCGTATTGAAGAAGATATTTATAAACAACAAGGAAAGTACTATGAGGCAGATCAAGCATCCAAGAAACAACAACAGGCATCAACCAAATGGATTGGTGGGAATGAAATATGGGTAGAAAATTCAGCCTGAAAAGGCGGGCTATACGGGCTAATTTCAGTTCCAGGCAATGTGTGCAACCTGTAAATCCTTCCCCTCTTTTTCGATATGCATTAAACCGCTAAACATTATTATAAGGATACTTCCCGGCTCAAACCCCCCGATGTTGCGCGGCGGATTGTGGACTTACGTGTTGCTATCACTGATGCCGATTAATCGCGATCGGCTGATTGTAAACCTAGATTTACCAAGACTATATGAACGGGTAGTTAGGCCGAAGATGATTTAGGCCAATTTTGGGAGATTGCACACAGTACTATGAATAACTTGCAAGTTTCAGCGTGCACCTTCAGATAGTTCTATGGCATTTTTATAAGTCTTAAATAGAATGCCATAGAACCTTTCTCCCATGCACCGTACACCCTCCGGCGACCGCCGCCATTCCAGGTGGCTGTTCAGGGCACCGGCCAGCAGCTCGCGGGGGCAACCAGGATGCTGAAAGTCTCGGGGAGGAGAGAGACGGCCAGGAGTATTCGATTTCCATGATAGAATAGGGGGCTGCAGGGATATCAGGGCGAGGCAAGGGGGTTCCGACCTGGAAGCCGGACAACATCTGAGGTTTGAAGCAGTCTGATGAGGTCCAAACCTTAAACCATCTGAACATCTCTTTTTGCTTTCACTTTCTCGTACAATTTTTTGTCCAGCGTATATAATGGCACTCTCTCCTTCTCGGCCGCTGCAAGAAATAGCGAATCGTAGAAAGTTGTTTTATTCTCCACAGAGATCTCGTATGCCAGCTCAGCCAGCTCAAGAGAGCTTATTTGAGAGCAGGATTTGATGAATTCCAGGCATTTGTACAGGGACTTCCATGTAGCATCTTTGCTCTCTCCAAAAAAAGCGACCCTCTTCCAGGCCGCATTCCCGACCTCAGCCACGGCGAGATCCAATGTAATCGGACTGTGTTTAGATGCTACTTCCACTGCCCTTTCAGAAGCGTCTTCGTCGAAGTAAATGGCCACGATGACACCAGTATCGAGTACCGCTCTATCTCGCATCTCGATCCTCCCGGATCAGTTCTGATGCACTGATGCCGATATTTTTCGTTCCCTTTCGCAGCTCACGAGCCTCAGCTAAAAGCGTCTGTCTTTTCTTCTCTTTGACCATCTCCTCAATCACTTGCCGAATATCTGACTGCCAATTAACGTCCTTCATCTCATCCATTATTTGTCGCACATTTGTTGGGATGCGAATAGTATACACGCAACTTGTAGACATGATCATATGTATTTTGTCTAAGTATATACATTTTCCCTTGACTGCAATTCCATACCCTGAAATGACCTTTGATGTTCATCGAGATCACCATGAATAGTTCGTCAAAAAGAATACCATGGGAGCGAGGCTGCGACACACCCCAGGCAGGCAGCATTTTCGTACATGAGGCCGTCGCCCCGCGAGCATTGCCCAAGCACCCGCAAAATCAGTTTTCGACGGCTGGGCTGATTCAATGGGGGGGGCGCCGGCAGGGTAGCCCGTAGGGCCGCAGCCTTGATCGGCCCCAATCCGGCGGGCGTGTGGCTTCGCGGGCAGAGGACCAGGCGAATATGCCTGGCCGGGGGGTCAAGGCCGGGCGGTGCGACGAAAGCGCCCTGCGGTTATTGCGGCTTCCTGGTCTGTGTCCCCTCAGGATTACTGGGCGGCATCGATCTCCTGCCGGCGGGTGTCGGCTCTTATGGAAGGACTGCCCTCTCGGCATAGTCATTTTGCCGGCATGGAGGTTTTCTTGAATGCAGGCAGGGTTTGTTTTCTAACAAAGATGAGATTAGGTATAACGGATTCCAATAGGCGAGTTCGTGGAGCGAATAGGCCACTGTAACGCCTCAGATGTAGCTCTTAAGAGAGCAAAATAAATTTCAACGTAGAGAAATTAATATAACTGAGAGCTATACATGTGCAATGGTGTATAACAATGGGGTTTCTCGATAGCCTGAAGGACAAGGTAAAGGACGGAATGAATGAGGCAGCGGACAAGGTAAAGGAAGGGATGAGTGAAGTTGCTGAAGAGAGGAAAAAACGGAAAGGGACGTTCGATGGGCTTTATATCTACGGGCATCCCCATGTAAAGGAGAACAGTATCCCCGTCTGGTTAGTACTGTATGAAAACTGTCTTTCCGTCAAAAGGAAATTCGCATCTGGAGATAATTTGGTTTTTGAGCTGCCATATGAAAAAATGGAATCGGCAAGTATCACAGATGCTGAAAGATTGGATCGAAGTTCATTATTGTCAGCTGCAATCGATGGCCTTAAAAAGCAAAAAGTTAAAGGTGAGATATTACAAATAACTGTATTTGGTAAAGATAAAAATAATAATGTATTAAGAATACCAATTTTGTTTGGTGACATAAAACGCTGTGTACAGCTCAAAACTGCTCTTGACAACGAAATTGGAAGGTCCCAAGAAATCACAATCTGAATGCAGCATTGATTATATGTAACCCGCAAACCATCCATTCTTTTTCCGATACCCATCAAACGCCAAACATTATTATAAGGATACTTTCCGGTCCAAAACCCCCTTATGGTGCGCGATGCATGAACGGGTAGTTAGGCCGAAGAGGATTTAGGCCAATTTTGGGAGATTGCACACGATACTATGAATAACTTGCAAAGTTTCAGCGTGCATCCACAAATTAGTTATATGGCATTTTCATAAGTATTAAATAGAATGCCATAGAACTATCTCCCATGCACCGCACCCCCTCCGGCGACCGCCGCCAGTCCCTCCATAGGACCGCCCGGGAGCTGGCCCGCGATGCCCGAGCCCTGCAGAAGGTCGCCCGTGCACCCGCGGCCCGCCTGGAAGCAGAGAGGCTGCAAGGAGAGGCGGAGGCTGCCCTGGCAGAGGCCCAGGCCCTCAAGCTCCAGGCCCGGCTGGAGGACCTGACCGTATGGGAGATGAAGAAGGTCAAAGAGAGCCGGAAGGGCTCCAAGACCTACACCTACTGGATGTCCTCCTGGCGCGAGGGCGGCAAGACGCGCAATGTGCACCTGGGGAGTGCCAGGAAGATGGATGCCGAAGCGGCCAGGCGGAAGGCCAGGGCGATGAAGGCGGAGGCGCTGGGGATACAGGGCCTGTAATCGAGGATTCAGTCCCTCCGGGCCAAGTGCAGCCTGCGGCTCAAGTGACTGAGCAAGTTTTAGATATCATCTGCTTTCTTGGAGTGGATAATGAATTCAGATCCTGTGGCCAGGTGGGAGGAGATCCTGAGATCCCTGTACCGGGAAGAGCTGCTGGCGCTCGCAGGTTCTGATACTGATATGACCAGTCTCTATGTCAAGTTCTCCGACCTGGAAAGATGCGATCCTGAATTTGCCCGTGAACTACTTGAGAGGCCTGAGGAAATGCTGGGCACTGCCAGGGCGGCGCTCCTCCAGATAGACCTGCCCAAAGATGCCCATCTGGACCGGGTTTTAGTGAGGATTACAGAGCTGCCAAGCCATTTCAGGATCGAACAGCTAAATAGCGCCCATATTGACAAGCTGATTGCCATCGAGGGCAGGGTTGTGAAGGCGGACAAAGCAAGGTCCAAGAGAATCTCGTCAGCAGTTTTCCTGTGCCTGAGATGCGGAAACGTTTTTCTTCAGGATCTCACAAGAGTCGATCGAGCGGATCCAGATATCAAGTGTTCGAACCATGAATGCGGTCGAAGGGGGCCGTTCAGGCCGATCATCAACAATAGCGGGTATGTCACTGCTCAGAAGATCAGATTGCAGGAATCCCTGGAGGACATCAAAGAAGGAGTGCTGCTTAGGGAGCTGAATGTTGAGCTGGAGGACGACCTTGTAGGAATGGCTTTTCCTGGAGCCCGAGTTATCGTTAATGGCGTCCTCAAATTCTATCCACGAAAATCTCAGGCGAGCAAGAGCACCGACTTCGACCTATTCTTTAAAAGCATCTCCGTAGAGAATATGGGAGTAGGAGTCTAAAGAGGCCGAAAATGCAAGTCACATGCCCCCAATGCAGAGCCCTGGCCGATAGGACCTATGACCCTCCTCTCTTCCGGCGCACCAAATGCCCCCACTGCGGCTTCGAGCTGGAAGAGGTCAACATCAAAGAGGCCATCAAAATAGCGGAGATTGCAGAAAGAGAAGAGCGCAGGATAAGGAAGGAGGTCGAAGATGCACGCTGGGCAGAATGTCAGAAGCAGGCTATTGAATGGTGCAAACAGGATGCGGAGGAGAGGGCCAATCTCAAGCCGCTCTATCCGCCCCTGGATCCGGGCAAGATCCCGCCCGAGGGCTACTGGAGAGTGCCAGGAACCCTGCGGGAATGGCTGCAGATCCTCGGGGTGAAGGACATCGAAGCTGCCGAGAAAAAGGTCAGGAAGACGGGGCCGTTCAATCAGTGGAAAGAGACTGCCTGGCACCTCTGGCGGAAGGGCGAGATATGAGGGAGTGTGGCCTCCTGGCAGGATGGATTAACCGGATACGGCCTGAGAGGACTTGTGGGATAGTCAAATATTTTTTATGAATAGATCGCTGGAGAGATCCAGGAAGGAGGATAAAGACCCAGCCCCTCCAGCGTGGTGGGAAAAACATCAAGCTGATTGATAATAATCACTTTAAAAAACTATAATAGACGTTCATTATATTTAGTCTTTTCTATTTGAGATAGTTCCGGGCCAGGGAATTGCTTAAAGCAGTCCCATGTTCTCAAGCTGCATCCTGACGATTCGTGCGCCTTCCTCGCACTCCTCCGGCGATTTGCCGCCCGTGATCACCAGTTTACCGGAGCTGAAGATGAGCACTACCACTTTGGGCACCTTGATCCTGTAGACCAGCCCAGGAAACTGCTCCGGCTCGTACTCGATGTTCTCCAGGCCCAAACCCAGGGCGACGGCGTTTAAGTTCAAGTCCGACTTCAGATCTGCGGAGGCCACAATATTCTGAACGTGGATCTCGGGCTCCATATCGATCTTCTCGAAGCCTATAGACTTGAGCTTCTTGGCCAGGGTGGTGATGACGGTGCGGACATCCTCGACGTTCTTGGATCCGGTGCATACTACCTTGCCGGAAGTGAATATGAGAAAAGCAGCTTTAGGGGTCTTGACCCTGTAGATGAGACCGGGAAACTTCGCCTTGTTGTACTCGGCGCCCTTCAGCTCTGCTTCAATCCTGGGCAGGTCAAATGTATCCGCCAGCTTGGTGGATGCCACCACGTTCACGATATCTATTGCGGACTTCATATGCATGTATATCTCCGAACCCCTCTTTATATAGTACGGCATTGGGCCGATGGTGTGCCCTGAATAATGCCGCCAGCATTAAAAAGAGGATTCATTTCGCAAATCTGGCCAGCGTCGCTTTCCTGCGCGTCCACTTCTGCGATTCACGCTGCAGATCTTCTTGCTCTATAGCTTGCCGGCCCGCCCTGCCAACCAGGTTGTCTCTGTTTTTCCTGGGACGCCCCATACCCATCCCCTCCGAGATAATATACTCTAATTTGATTTCTATATTTGAATTCAGAGCTATACACTTGCATTATGTTAGAAATGTTATATTATATAAATCTAATGGTTTGGTCTATCTTAGCGTTTTGGTCCTGTTCCGTTTAACGATAATCTGGTTTTAAAGAAATTATTTATATGATTATGATATTTGTCAGAAGCGTAGGAGGAAGCATCATCAGAGAAGTTACTATCAAGGTCGCAGACAAAGAGGACTTGGAGTTCATGCTGGGCTTGGAGAGCTTGGGCATGAAGAGAACCGTGGCCTGCGTCATAACATTTCTCAAGGATCAGAAAGAGAGATCTGCCCGGGAAATCGAAACTGCAACCGGCCTGAGGCAGCCGGAAGTCAGCATAGCCATGCAAATCCTGAGGGAAAGGAACTGGCTCACTGAGCATGAGATTAAGAGCAGCGGAAAAGGTAGACCCTTGAAAATCTATGCTTTGCGAGCGACCATCGATGAAATCATAAATTATTGCGAAGCTGAGAAGATCAGGGAATCTGCCAGGTTCTCTGAGACCATCCAGAGACTGAAGGAACTGGGCTCGGCATAAGCTCAGAAGGGGCTTTCCCCTTCGTAGATTTTTGCGCCCAGGCCTACCGCCTCCTCGACCGCCGCCAGGTCCTTCATCAGGAATATCCTATCGTTCGCAGCCTCCTTGAAGGCCACGGAGTTTTTCAGGATCTGCGCATACTTGGAGTGTTTGGGGAGCTGGACAACGTAGCCCTTCAGATCCTCCACCAGGTCGTAGTCGAAGCCGTTCTTCTCCAGGAGCTTGAGTGCATTGTTCCTCGCGCCGATGGACTTGAACTCGAAGCGGTATAGGTCTTTGCTGTAATAGTCCAGAAGCGCATTGAATAGCTCATGGTTATCGAAGAACTGCTTGAAGACCCAGAGCTTGCCGAGTTTGAAAAATGTGATGCGCTTACGCCTCTCTATAACGTCGAAGGTATTGGCCGATTGGTGGCCTCCTCCCACGGCACGGTTTCGGCGCTGGGGAGAGGCAACACTTCATGCTATCACTTGTCTACAACCAAGTTAGGCAGGTCCAACTGGACACCCTTCTTCCGCTGGCACGGCCACAAGAGTCTCTATTTCCATTCGGTCCAACCTTTTTAAGGCCATATTCATCGCTACTTTGTCATTGGGGGCTTCAAACAGCACAACGGTATCGTACCTTCCGAGCGTCCAATAGATGCCCAGGTATCGAACCTGTCCTTTCGTGTCGGCCTCTATATCCTTCAGGTTCTCGGTAATAATTTCCTTGCTCAGATCTTTCTTGAATTGAGCAAGCTATTCCTTATGTCTTTGTATAGCGATGAATCATTTATGAGGCTTGACGTCTCGATCTTGATTGATATCAATGAAGAGTGGATGACCAATAAAAGGTATTTATCTATGGATGCTGATTAAGCGGACAGGATACAGGGCAATCCAAATTACAGAAATTTCGGCACACTACCCATAGGGATAAAAGTCACGTCTACACTATAATTTTCCTGGATGGAATCATATGAATACCGATGAGAATGAGAATGTTACCCGCATCGGAGTGCGCAGGAAGAAACAACCTGTGGAGGCTCTTGGCCCCTGTCAGGTAAGCATTGAATCGCCTTTGATCACACACGTCAAATTCAGTGAAAGCAAAAACGTAATGTCAGCTTATAAGACGAAGATCACCTATTATAGTATGGATGTATTTAGCGATGATGAAAGGTTAGGCCATATTGGGATTTGCTTGCACCCTCAACCATACAGGTTCAATCTAGCGCAGGAATTGAGAGATTTCGCAGAGCCAGAATTCCGCAGAGGATATGGCAAAGTCTTCACCCAGGAGCTATATAACGGTGCAGGTGGTGTGACATTTGCCACCAAAAGATATCGACTGAATTTTGGTTTTCCTAAGGAGAAAGTATCCTTTGCGTATATGCTCACAGATACTACAAACGTCAATGGTATCCTCAATAATCTGCCACCGGAAAAAGCCCTGGATGTAATCAACTCCATTCACGCGGAAGTGCGGGAGGGTATAACGCCTCCTAGATTCAAAGAAATGAGCCTCGTCCAGAAGCTGGAAGATTTGAAATCTGCACGTAAAGCCGAACTGATTACTGAAGAAGAATATCAGCAGAAGAAGCAAGATATTCTTTCGAAATATGAATAGACCATGATCCACATCCCTCAATCTTTTTCGAAATTCATGCTAAGTTCCTTGATTCAGGATACGTCATTACAGTAGGATTTATAGCTCTTTGTATTATTAATTTTTTTGTTTAATGCTAATTTTGCTTAGTCCTTGTATGTCTGCAAATCACGGTTTTTGTCATTTGATCAGGAACAGCAACAGATGTGCCCTTCCTCTTTGACGAAAAAACATCGGATGTGGCCGGATATATTTCTGCACAGCTTGAGCAAGCCCATATTTCGTCGCCATATCTCGTGGGTGCCCCTGTTTGCGTCTTGCCAATAATCTTAGGACAGGTTTATAGGAATCCTCTGACATATTTGAAATCATGGACACGAATAGATCGCGTGCTGCTTTGATTCTTTGGATATTATTCATCTTGCTTTTGCTCGCTTTAATGGGTGCTTTTAGAAGCGAGGATATGTCGACTATAATTGTAGCCAGTTGGTTCATTTTTCCGGCGTTGTTTGTAATATTATTAATATTAAAAGGTATTTATGGTTTTTAGCTTTTAATTTATGCATTTTATCCA